>Ga0209068_10000016_pt1 | contig 140171 bp, 121 predicted proteins | sample ColStrG_CSR_2012_FD_187200 | JGI IMG/M metagenome (GOLD analysis project Ga0209068, IMG submission 187200) | Freshwater sediment microbial communities in response to fracking from Pennsylvania, USA - Cold Stream Run_MetaG_CSR_2012 (SPAdes)... | ecosystem: Environmental > Aquatic > Freshwater...
GGACGTGCGCTTCCTCGACATCTAGCCCCGTCGCCCGCTAGCCGCCCCCAGCCGGGACGGCTACCCAGCCCGCCCGAACAGAACGGAAGGACCGCAGCGTGGTCGACGAGAGCACGACCGGCCCCAGCCCGGACGGTTCCAGCCCTGACGGCGCAGCCGCCGGTCCCGCGCTGCCGGTGCCGTCGCCCGATGCGGGCGACGGCCCGGTCACCGACCGCGTCGAGTACGTCGACATCCAGGTCGAGATGCAGCGGTCCTACCTCGACTACGCGATGAGCGTGATCGTCGGGCGCGCGCTGCCAGATGTCCGTGACGGCCTCAAGCCCGTGCACCGCCGAATCCTTTATGCGATGTACGACGGTGGGTACCGCCCGGACCGGGGGTACTCCAAGTGCGCACGGGTCGTGGGCGCCGTCATGGGCGACTACCACCCGCACGGCGACTCGGCGATCTACGACGGGCTGGTCCGGCTGGCCCAGCCGTGGTCGCTTCGGTACCCGCTTATCGACGGCAACGGCAACTTCGGCTCGCCCGGCAACGACCCGGCCGCCGCCATGCGCTACACCGAGTGCCGGCTGGACCCGCTGGCCATGGAGATGATGCGCGACATCGACGAGGACACGGTCGACTTCTCGCCGAACTACGACGGCCGGGCGCAGGAGCCGGGTGTGCTGCCCAGCCGGTTCCCGAACCTGCTCGTCAACGGGTCGGCCGGAATTGCCGTGGGAATGGCAACGAACATCCCCCCGCACAACCTGCGCGAGGTGTCCAGCGGAGTCCTGTGGTACCTGGCGCACCCGTCGGCGTCCCCCCAGGAGCTGCTCGAGGCGCTTCTGGAGCGCATCAAGGGTCCGGACTTCCCGACCCGCGGCATCATCGTCGGGCGCCGCGGGATCGATGAGGCATACCGCACTGGTCGCGGCTCAGTCACCATGCGCGCCGTCGTTGAAGTTGAGGAGATCAACAACCGGGTATGCCTGGTCGTCACCGAGCTCCCCTACCAGGTGAACCCGGACAACCTTGCCCTGAAGATCGCCGACCTGGTCAAGGACGGCCGGGTGGCCGGCATCGCCGACGTGCGCGACGAGGGCAACGAACGAAAGGGGCAGCGGCTGGTCATCGTGCTCAAGCGCGACGCGGTGGCCAAGGTGGTGCTGAACAACCTGTTCAAGCACACCCAGCTCCAAGACACCTTCGGCTGCAACATGCTCGCCCTGGTCGACGGCGTGCCACGCACCCTGCGGCTGGACGAGTTCGTCCGGCATTTCGTGGTGCACCAGATCGAGGTCATCCGGCGACGGACGGCGTTCCGGCTGCGCAAGGCGCAGGAGCGGGCCCACATTCTGCGCGGTCTGGTCAAGGCGCTCGACCAGCTCGATGCGGTCATCGCACTGATTCGTTCGTCGGCCTCGGCCGACGACGCGCGAAGCGCGCTGATGGCGCTGCTGGACATCGACGAGATCCAGGCCACCGCGATCTTGGACATGCAGCTGCGGCGCCTGGCGGCGCTGGAGCGGCAGCGCATCATCGACACCCTCGCCGAGATCGAGGCCGAGATCGCCGAGCTCGAGGCGATCCTGGCCAGCGACGAGCGGCAGCGCCAGATCGTGGCGGACGAGCTCACCACTTTGGTGGACAAGTTCGGCGACGACCGGCGCACCCAGATCATCGCCGCCGAGGGCGAGATGTCGATGGAAGACCTCATCGCCGAGGAGGACGTGGTCGTCACGATCACACGCGGCGGATACGCCAAGCGGACCAAGGCTGACCTGTACCGCTCGCAGCGCCGCGGGGGCAAAGGCGTGCGGGGGGCGCAGCTTCGCGAGGACGACCTGGTCGAGCACTTCTTCGTCACGACCACACACGACTGGATCCTGTTCTTCACCAACATGGGACGGGTCTACCGGGCAAAGGCGTATGAGCTGCCCGAGTCGGGGCGTGACGCCAAGGGCCAGCACGTCGCTAACCTGCTCGCGTTCCAGCCCGACGAGCGGATCGCCCAGGTGCTCGACCTGCGCAGCTACGACGACGCTCCGTACCTGGTGCTGGCGACCAAGCACGGGCTGGTCAAGAAGACCAGGCTCGCGGACTACGACTCACCACGCAGCGGCGGGGTCATCGCGATCAACCTGCGTGACGGTGACGAGCTGATCGCGGCGCGGCTGACCGGTGCGGCCGACGACCTGCTCATGGTCAGCCGCAAGGGGCAGTCCGTCCGGTTCACCGCCGACGACGACACCCTGCGTCCGATGGGCCGCGCCACCTCCGGAGTCATCGGCATGCGGTTCCGCCCCGGTGACGAGCTGCTCGCGATGGACGTCGTCCGCGACTCCGTCGCCGGCCTGCTCACCGTCACGGACGGTGGGTACGCCAAGCGCACCGGGCTGGACGCGTGGACGCCGAAGGGGCGCGGCGGCCTGGGGGTCATAGCCATGCGGATCGTGGAGGATCGCGGCTCATTGGTCGGAGCACTGGTCGTATCTGAGGGCGACGAGGTCATGGCGATCACCGCTGCAGGTGGCGTCATCCGCACGCCCATCAGCGAGGATGCCCTGCGACTGACGAGCCGCGACACGATGGGTGTGCGCTTGATGAACCTGGGTGAGGGTGACACCGTCGTAGCCGTGGCAAGCAACGCCGAGCGCGCCGACGACGACACCGTCCCCGACGAGAACGACCCGACCACGCCCGACGAGGCCCCCGCCCCATCGGGAGCCGGACCTGGCGTCAGCGACCAGGGAGCCTCCCAGTGACCGCCGAGCAGGTCGTCACATCCGGCCTGGATGCCCCTGATGCCGCTGCGGCGGCCCCGCCGGGAACCGTGGTCACCCCTTCGGGGGGTGCCCCGGTTCGCACCGTGCGCCGCGCCAGGGTCGCCGTCACCCGGGTGGACCCGTGGTCGGTAATGAAGATCTCTTTCTCGCTGTTCGTGGCGCTGGCGATCGTGATCCTGGTCGCTGTGGCGATCCTGTGGTGGGTACTGGACTCCTCCGGCGTGTTCGACCAGGTGAGCCAGTCGATCCTCAAGGTGACCGGGACAGACACCGGCAGCGGGAACCTCGCGACCGGAAGCTTCCAGCTCAAGAACTACATCGGGCTCGGGCGGGTGATGGGCATCACGACGATCCTGGTCGTGATCAACACGATCCTGCTCACCGCGCTGGCGACCCTGGCGGCGTTCTTGTTCAACCTGTCCGCCGGCCTCGTCGGTGGCATCGATGTCACGCTCACCGAGACCGACTGACGGGCCGTTGCACGGTTGGGACGCGTTGGCAGGGTCCGGTACCCTTGGCGGGCGCCGACGGCGTACGGGCCTATAGCTCAGACGGTTAGAGCGCTTCCCTGATAAGGAAGAGGTCGGAGGTTCAAGTCCTCCTAGGCCCACAGCGCTCAACCGGGGTGGGCAGGGGCACGACGCGTTCCCCGCGTCTCACAGGGGCGCCGCTACGCGGCACCCCGCTCGCGTCCCGGTTGCCTGACCACCGCCGGAGTCATTCCCTCCCCCCCACCCCGCCTAACCGCTGGTCACGGAACAAATGCGCGACATTCGGCGGCACAGTTCGCGCTGGTCGGGGCTCGCTACACGTCCCTCCCGCCGTGGTCGGCCGACCCGTCGAAGTCCGGTGTGGCTACGGGTGGCCATGTGTGGCCATGTGTGGCCTCGGGTGGCTACGGGTCGGGGTGGTCACCCGACTGGACCTGTGAACGGGCAAGGGTGGGTTCGTCGCAGCCACACCCCTGCTTGAGGCAGCCCACCAGCTGGCCGGTGGCCGCCCCGTAGTGAGCCCCGATGATGTGTCCGCAGACGCAGCGCCTGGTCAGGTGCTCCAGCTGAACGTGGCGACGGCGGATCGTCTGGGCTCGGGTGTCGAGCATGGGGGGCTCCTTCTCAGGTGGCGCAGCGCTGGCCTCACCTGTGAGACTGGCGGTAGCCCGCCCTATGACGGCGTTTGGAGCCGACCTTCCCGGGGGAGGTACGCCCGGGCCGCCTTCACCCGGTACATCGCCTCGTCCGCGGCCTTGAGGACCTCGTCGACGTCGGTGCTTCCCGGGCTCAGGTCGGCGATGCCGATGCTGACCGTCACCGCCAGGATATGAGCGCCGTGCACGACGGGCTCGCGGATTGCCTCTGCGATACGCCAGGACAGCGCCGCTGCAGCGCTGGGCGACGTGCCTTCGAGCACGATGACGAACTCGTCGCCACCCAGGCGCCCCACGAGGTCGCTCGCACGAACCTGCCCCACGATCCGGGCGGCGACCGCGAGCAGCGCGGCATCTCCGGCGTCGTGACCGAGCTCGTCGTTGATCGCCTTGAAATGGTCCAGGTCGCAGAACAGCACGGCGCCGGGTCGCCCGCTCGCCCGGGACCGGGTGATCGCCTCGCTGATCCGCTCGCGGACCGCGGCCCGGTTCGGCAGCCCGGTGAGGACGTCCTGACGCGCTGCGCGGGACAGTGCCGACTCAGACTGCTTGCGTGCGGTGATGTCCTCGATCTGGATGATGGCGCTGGGTCCGTCCCCGGTGGCCGCGTGCAGCACCGACGCTGTCAGGCTCACCCACACCTTGGACCCATCAGCGCGGCGTAGGACGGTGTCCTCTCGGAGCGGGACGGAGCTGCTGCGGATCGCCTCCTCCAGGTTCAGGTCCCGCAGGCTCTGGTCGAGCATCATCGCCAGCCGCCCGCCGAGCAGCTGGCGGCGGTGGTAGCCACTGAGGGCAACGAGCGCGTCGTTGACCCGAAGGTGGCGAAGCGGCTGGTCAGGGTCGAGGCTCACCAGCGCCATCGGGATCCCGGCCCCGTCGAACGCCAGCCGGAAGGACTCTTCACTGGCGGCCAGCCGCTGCCGCTCGAGCTCCAGAGCCTCGGCCAGCCTGGCGTTGTTGATGGCCACGCCCGCCTGAGCTGCGAACATCTCCAGCAGCATCCGCACCTGGGCGTCCGGGCGCCGGCCGCCAGGGGGCAGGTCGACGGACAAGATGCCGACAAGCTCGCGGGCGGGGGAGTACAGCGGCGCGTACAGAGCGTCGTTCGGGTGCCACCCGTCGGGGTCCGAGGGAACCGGGATGTCGGGAATCCAGGTCGCAAGACCCGTCGCGGCGCTCATGTCGTGCGGCACGAAGCACAGCTCGCCCCAGGGCTGCGCCGCAGCGAACTCGGCCGCGAAGAGGTCCTCGGGGACGATCTGGCCGAGCAGCGCCTGGCAGACGTCCTCGGGTCCGGCAACGGCCACCACCTGGATGCGGCCGTCCGGTAGGACGTAGTTGACGACGGCGCTTCCGAAACCGATCCCGCGGACGACGCCCTCGACCACTGCCTGCAGGGTCTGCGGCAAGGTGCGGGTGCCGTTCATGCGGCTGACCACAGCCATCATCTGCGCCACCCTGGCCAAGGTGGCGCCGGCCGTGGTGTCGACGTCCTGCGCCGACCCCGATCCCGCAGGCGTGCTCACCTGGGGGTTATCGACGCTGTTGGCCGGCAAGTCAAGCCGTTGTCGCCGCCTCGCTCATGGATGGCTGCCCAGGTCGAGGAGCTCGCGGGCCCGGTTCTGGAACGCCGGGCACACCAGGTTTCGGTCGAACTCGCCCTTGGCAGTGCGTTGCACCCACTGGACCAGGGCGGCCGGGGACCCGGCGAACGATCCCGAGCAGGCCTGGGTCGCGGTCAGTACCGTGCCCGGCCCGGTGGCGTACCAGACGGGCAGACCGGGGCTCCAGCTCCCGGCGATCTCGAGCCACATCCCAGGCGTGGAGTAGATGCCGACCCGGGCTCCCAGCTGCTGCAGCCGGCTGGCGATCGCGTCCAGGACGGTCGCGTTCTGCTGCTGTGTTCCCGCCCAGGTGTTCGCGGTCTCGACGTCCAGCCACCACACCGACGTGCCGCCGCCCGACTGGGCGTGCTCCCGGGCCACTGCGTCGTTGGCGATCGACGTCCCGTACGCGACCGGGTCGCCGACGCCTGGGTAGCCGCTGTTCACGTAGACCGCGTGGCCGCTCTTCGTGACCGCCCACGCCAGCTGCGACCCGACGCACTTGTTGGAGCTGAACGGGCGGCCCCCGGTCACCCCAACGATCGCGAAGCCCCCGTCAGCCGGCAGTGCGGTCTTGCACTGCGGGTGCGACACGTCGTACCCCAGAGGTGGCACGCTCGCAGCCGGTGCTACCGGCCACGGCTCCAGCTTGGGTGCGCCGTCGAGCAGGGGGGGCAGCGGCGCGACCGTCGGCAGGGGCGCGGCGGCGCCGTGGTCGATGCGGGACCTGACGATCATGGCGCCCACCAGCATGGCTGCGAGCACGACGGCCAGGACCAGCACGGGAACCCCCGCCGTCCGGGCGCGCCCGTTCGCCATCGCACTCCCTCGCTCCGCTCACCGGCGTTGGGAACCCTCGCCGCCAGCGCCGACGGCGCTGCCCACCTCCAGTCTGCCTTCGGACCGGCCGTAGAGTGAAAAGCGCGCCGGTATGCTTGGCGAAGTGGTTGCGGGAGGACGCCTGCGGGGACCGCGGGCGCAGGCGGCAGCCCGCCGAGGAGGGTGAAGACGGTGAAGAAGCTCATTGTGCTGGCACTGGCTGGGGCCGCTGGGTTCCTGGCCTGGCGCAAGGTCAAGGGCGACCAGGCGGAGCAGGACCTGTGGACCGAGGCGACGCGGGAGTCTGCCGACCTGCGCTGAAGCAAGCGCGACCCCCGCGCCGGTCAGTGGCGCGGGCTGGCCACGGTGTGCCGGCTGTGGTCGGCGATCCAGCTCAGCAAGGTCGCGGCCGGCAGTGGTCGGGACAGGACGTAACCCTGGGCGGCGTCGCATCCCATGGTTCGCAGGGCGGCGAGCGTCCGCGTGTCCTCGACCCCCTCTGCCACGACGACGAAGCCGAGGTTGTGGGCCAGCTCGACCACGGAGCGAACTATCGCGGCGTGAGCGCGGTCATCGAGCATGTCCGTGACGAACACGCGGTCGATCTTCAGTTCTTTCAGCGGCAGCCGGGCAAGGAAGCCCAAAGAAGTCTGACCCTGCCCGAAGTCGTCCAGGCTGATCGGGACCCCGGCGGAGCTGAGCCGCTGCAGGACCGTGGTCGCCCGCTCCAGGTCGGTGAACAAGCTGGTCTCGGTGATCTCCAGAAGCAGCTGGCCGTAGGGCAGGCCACTGGCGTCCAGGGCGTCCAGGACGCGGTCGCCGAACGCGGAGCTGGACAGGTTGCGAGCCGAGATGTTGACCGCAACCCCCAGCTCGCGGGCCGGCTCGCCCCATGTGCGGATCTGGGACAGCGCAGTGGCGACCACCCAGTCGGTGAGGGGGTCGATCAGCCCGGTCTGTTCGGCCAGCGGCAGGAACGCGTCGGGGTAGAGCAGGCCGTGGCGGGGGTGGTGCCAGCGGATCAACGCCTCGACACCTGTCACCGACCCGTCGCACAGGCGTGTCTTCGGCTGGTAGTGAAGCACGAGCTCGTCGTGCTCCAGCGCCCGACGCAGCTCGCCGACGACGGCGAGGCGGTCGGAGTCGTAGTGGTCCTGGGCCGCGTCGTAGCGGACAACCCCGGCATGGGCGGCCTTGGCCACGTACATGGCGATGTCGGCCCGCTGGAGCAACGTCTGCGGGTCGGCTCCGTCGTGCGGGGCCAGCGCGAAGCCGATGCTCGCCTCTGCGCTCAGCGGCAGGCCGGTCACCAGCACCGGCTCGGCCAGCGCATCACGCAGCTGTTCCAGGGCCGAGAAGGCCTGCTGTTCGCTCGTTCGGACCACGATCACCCCGAACTCGTCACCGCCCAGGCGTGCGACCGTGTCACCAGGGCCGATCGCGCCGGCGAGGCGCGCGCCCAGCCGGGCCAGCAGCGCATCGCCGTTGTGGTGGCCGACTGAGTCGTTGACCTCTTTGAACCGGTCCAGGTCGATGACTGCCACGGCGCCGAGCCAGCCCGGCGGCTGGCCCGTGAGCTCGGCGATCCGCCGTTGGAAGAGCCGCCGGTTCGGCAGTCCGGTCAAGGTGTCGTGCTCTGCCAGGTGGGCGTTGTCCCGGGCGTACCGCTGAAGCCGCGACGTGGTGATCCGGGCGATCGCGGCCAGCACCAGGTAGAGAGCGCCCAGCCCGAGGGCCAGCTCCAGGTAGAGCGTGCGCAGGCCGCTGGAGATGTCGTCGCTGATGGGCTTGAACGGCAGGTAGAGCTCCAGGACGCCGATCGGGGTCGCGGTGGCGCCGGCCATGAGCGGGCGGTAGACCTCCACCACCGGTAGCCCCGGCGACCCGACGTCGTTGGGGTCGGAGTTGAGCCGCGTGACGGTTGCCTGGACGCTGCCCCCGGCGGCCAGCAGCGCGGCGCGTTCGGGGGCTTCGCCGAAGCCGGAGCCGTCGGCGGAGAAGACCACCCGCCCGTTGAGGTCGCGAAGGCGCAGCCGCAGGATCGTGTGCCGGACGACCGAGTCCTTGGCCACGTTGTAGATCTGGGTCTGCTCCGCCGCCGTCAGGCCCCGGCGCAGATCCTGACCGCTCAGCTGTGGCTCGATCGCCGTGCTGGCGATCAGGGCTGACGCGGCCCTGGCCTCCGCGAGCCCGCGCCGGTCTGCCTCCGCGCGGTAGGAGCCGGCCAGCACCAGGCCCAGTGCGATCACAGGGACGAGCGCCACCGCGGCGAAGACCGCGAACATCCGGGTCGCCGAGCGTGGGACAGCAGAAGCGGTCGTCATCCCCTTGTATCTCGGGAGCGTTCCCGTTGAACTGAACACAGCCCAGCGCAGCCGGGAGAATGACGGTGACCTCAGGAGTTCTGATGTGCCACAGTGACGACAGCTCTCCCCCCGCTGCAGCGGGAGCGGTTGAGACCGGACCGCACGGTCAGGTCGTGCTCGAGGCCAGCGACGGCAACCGGTTCGCCGCGTACGCGGCCCGGGCCGCCCACCCCAGTGGTCGAGGCGTCGTGATTCTCCCCGACGTTCGCGGGCTACACAGCTTCTACCGCCAGCTCGCCGTGCGGTTCGCCGAGATCAGTGTGGACGCCGTAGCCATCGACTACTTCGGCCGCACAGCCGGGATAGGGGACCGCAGCGAGACGTTCGCGTATCGCGAGCACGTCGACAAGACCAGTGCCGAGGGGATCGCCGCGGATGTCGCGGCGGCGATCGCCTACCTGCGCTCCCCACCCGGAGGCGCAGCCGCGGCGGTGTTCACTGTCGGGTTCTGCTTCGGTGGCGGGTACTCCTGGCGGCAGTCGGCAGACCAGGAGCACCTCGCCGGCGCAGTCGGCTTCTACGGCCGCCCGGCGCTGGCAGCCGACCGCATCGACGCGCTGCGTGCCCCGCTGCTCCTGCTGCTCGCGGGTGCAGACGCGAACCTGCCCGTCGTGGATGCCGAGTCGTTCGCGGCGGCAGCCGACCAGCGTGGCGTCGAGAGCTTTGTCGTGGTCTACCCGGGTGCCCCGCATTCCTTCTTCGACAGGGCAGCCGATGCCTACGCCGCCGCGTCAGCCGACGCCTGGGTCCAGATCCAGAAGTTCATGGACCGGTACGCTTGACCCTTCGATGCATCGCTGGACCACCGGGGACGTAGCTCAATTGGCAGAGCACTGCCTTTGCAAGGCACTATCTGTACCCGGAGCCGAACCTAGGCACGCTACCAGGCAGGATGTACGGCGGACATGTCCGCATAAGACGGCCGCGGGGCGCGGCCTGGCTGGCAAGGCACCTGCCTTGCACGGAGGGGATTAGGGGTTCGGGTCTCAACGTCAGGTCACGTCGTCGCAGAGTGGGAGGGCACAGGATTCGTCATCCCGTCTTGTGGACGACGAATCACTGGCCAGTTCGAGTCCGGCGGCTGCGGGGTCAGTCAGTTCCGACCCTTGTCGAACTGGTCGGGTTGACGCGGGTCTGTAGCATCACTTCGGCAGGTACTGCCAGGGGCGGTAGTTCAGCGGTAGAACAGGGCCTTTGCAAGGCTCCAACCGGGGTTCGATTCCCCGTCGCTCCACGCATGGTGCGCAGCGCGGTCGGAAGCGGTCAGCCCTTCCGGCGCTGTCGATCTCTGCGCAGTTCCAAGACCTCACCTCGAACAGCCATCTGCGAGCCGACGTCGCCTGAGGTCGCCGGGCTCCCTCGACCTGCCGCCCGTCGGCCTCGGCCGACAGGCCTGGGCGTTAGGGCTCGCCGCGGTAAAGGCAGGCTCGCCTCATGGCGAAGATCCTGGTGGTCATGCCGCGCGATGATCAACCTGTGCGCCGTCCCTGTCGACTGCGCAGCTCGCGGACTACACCGAGGGCATGTGCGAGGTCCGAGCTCAGGTGCTGATTCTCGAGGCGCAGTCGCTTGTTCTCGTCCAGTGCGGAGGCGAGCCTGGCGCGCAAGCTGTCATCCGAACTGAGCTGTCGTGGAAGCGCGGCTGTGAGGCGCTGGCGGTCCTGGCACTGCGAGCGGACTGCCTTCACGGACGCCCAGTGAGGTGACTCGTAGAGCCACGACCTGCTAACTCCAGCGAGGGCGCAGAACTGCGCCGCAGTCGTCCACTGGAGCAGGCCAGCGCCGGCGCTCGCCAACAGGTCCGCGACTCGCTGCTGCCGTTGGAGCTCCTGGTCCTCTCGCCAACGGGCGAGGTGGTTGCTGTTGTCGGCGTGCATCAGCTCGGCTCCATCCCCGGGGACTTGAGGCTGGCGATGAGAACATCGAGCTTGACCAGCACCTGACGGTTGCGTTCGACCATACGTTCGGCGCCGGAGCTCTCAGCGCGCTCGATCATCGCGAGAGTCTCAGTTCGCTGCTGTTCGTGGACAGGGAGGAACTCCTCGGTGGTCACGAAGTAGGGCGTGCAGTCCAGGCAGGCGTTCCGCATCTCGCAACCTTGCTGGATCGGCAGGGAGCAGTAGCCGTTGGGCAGCGTGACCTTGAGACGGGCGTACGCGTCCCTGGCCCACTCTGCGCCGGCCAGCGACTCGTTGCCGCTGAAGACCACGGGCTTGCCCTCGGCGTCGACGCGCTTCACCTTCTCCCACTCCTTACGCACCGTGTCGTCCGTGAGGCGCGCGTAGGTCGCGACGGCCTTAGGCGTCGAGTGGTCCAGCAGCCGCTGCACGAGGCTCACCGAGGCGCCGTCGTTGAGCAGTTGGGTGGCGAACGTGTGCCGGAAGCGGTGAAAGGTGACCTTCTCGGTGACGTCAAGTCCCGCGATCCAGATCATCGTGTGATCACGAACGGTTCCGTAGGACAAGTGGCGGTCTCCGTCGACGTTGCCATAAGGAGCTGGCAGGAGCCATCGATGCGGGCCTGAGCCTGCGCCAACGTACCGCTCGCTCGACGCGGCGTGCTGGCGCTGCACCACCACGACCACGTCGTCGAAGAGGACGGGCATGGTCGCGAACCTCTTGCGCTTGGTGTTCCAGTAGTGGAGGACCGGTCTGCCCTGGCTGTCCTCTCCCAGACAGTCGAGTTCGAGCTGAAGGACCGAGCCGATCCGGAGTCCCAGTCGCACCGCAATCACGACGACTGTGAGGACGTGGAGCGGCAGCGTGCTGAGGCTGCGCTCATCGGTCAGCACGGCCATCGTCGTGTCCGAGAGTGGTCGGGGCTCCTTCTCCGGGATGGGCGGCGCCTCGCCAGGACGCAGCATGGCGGCACTGGGGAGAGATGGGGTCCACTCGTTGTCCCTGTAGTCGTTGAGGAAGATGCGTACCGCGCTGATCCACTTCGTGGCCGTCTCGCCGTCGCCATGGCGGTTCCTCATCCAGAGCAGGAAGTCGACCAGCAGACCTCGCGAAAGTTCGTGCATCCCGGACGCTGGGTTGCCTGCATCGGCGAGGAACTGGCTGAGTTCTACGACACCGCTGAAGTTCACGTGGGCCGTGGCCCAGGCGACGTGTGCGAGTCGGAGCTTCAGCCATCGTTGCGCGGGGTCGCGCAGCCAGGGCTGGGCGATCCGGTCCCACTGGATGGGTGCTCGGGGCGAACTCACCGAGACTGTCACTCCGGGAAAGTGGCGCGGTCGCCAGACTGCGATGTCCTCGATCCGTGCCGGCTCGTCCAGCAGCGCGAGCACACGGTGGACATGGCGCACGAAGGCGCTGGCTCCCCGGTCGAGTTTGCCGAACACGGCCTCGTGCGCTTCAGTGAGGTCGAGTTCCAGCACGGAGTCCACGGTCTGCGTAAGGAACCACTCCACCGCCATCCGGTATTTGCGGGGGTAGAGGCGTACGTGACGCTCGTCGTGCCGGGTCTGAAGCCCGTACCGGAACTCCTGGCCGCCCAGCGTCGGCAGATCGCTGCTGTCGAAGAGAAAGGTCTTGCGTACCTCGGCTTCGGGCACCGGTGCCTCAGCACCCGCCATGGCCGCGTCGAGCCAGTCCTGCGTGGACAGGTCATTGCGGTTCATCCGCCTGCGATGCGTCAGGCAGACCCGGAGCCCGGCGGTCGGGACCTGAGGCCCGGCACAGCCAGGGATGAGGCATGCAGGCCCCCACAGGACCGGGTCGTCCAGCCGTGGGTGGTAGACGCCGACGGCGAACTCCGCACGGATCAGCGACCGGAGGTGGTCCTCACGCGATAGTGAAGGCGCTTCCGGGACCGCGGTCAGTCGCGGTGCCCGAGCCTGAGCCGTCATGACTCGCCGCGCAGGCGCGACAGCTCAGAGCGCAGGTCCTCTGCGGACCGATGGTCATAGACGTCGGTGGTCTGCACGGAGGCGTGTCCCAGCAGTGCCTGCACGAGCTCCTTGCGTGCGCCACCGTTGAGCAGATCGGTGGCGAATGAGTGGCGGAGCATGTGCGACGTGAACGTGATACCGGTCCGACGTTGGAGGGTGGCAAGCATGGACCGGACCCCCTGGTAGGTCATCCGCGCACCGAACGGCTCGCCCCACAGGTTCACGAAGACGAAGTCGCTGTCGAGGTCCCCGTACTCGGTGTGCATGTACTCCGCGTGAAGGCGAACGATGGCGGCCTCGAGTGGCAGCGCCAGTGGAGGGGAGTCCACCCGCCGCTTTGACCGCGCATCGAGTGGCTCGTCGCCGCGCGCGACGATGGTGACGGTCGAGCGCCTCCCGTCGATGTCGGAGTGTCGAAGCCCGAGAACCTGGCCCACACGCAGTCCAGGGTTCCACATGAGTGCGAGCAGGAGCCGGTCGCGCAGGTGCTCGCAGGACGCTAGAACGCGGCGGACGTCGTGCGCGGGAAGCGCCATGGGTCGTTGCTCTGGCACGGCCAGTCGCATGGGACGGGTTCGCGGACTCAGCCATTGCCCGGCGACCTGCATCCGGGCCCCGCGATGCTTGCTGAAGGCGCGCAGCTGGCGTCCGAGCGGCAAGTCGATCTCGAACCCGAGGTGCTCGTAGAACCCGAACAGCGACGTCAGATGGCGTTGGGCCGTGCTCGCACAACGACCCGCGGCGACATCTGACCGCGGCAGTGGACGAACTGGGGCCCACCCCCTCGCGGCCTGTGCTCGGGACGCCCCATCCGCTCGGGCCGTCGTCGTTCGCAGGTGACGGACGTAATCGCCGAGGTCCGACAGGGTCACCGCCTCGAGGGACAGTCCCCGATCCTCAAGCCAGGAGAGGAACTGGGCGAGGTCACGTGCGACGGCGAGGACCGTGTTGGGACTCGCGCCGGCAGCGGTCCGTACCGCGAGGTAGCGGTCGACAGGTTCGACGATGCCGGCATCTCCCAGCAGGGTGAAGCCCAGGCTGCCGTCCTGCATCCGCACTTCACGCACTCGCACGCGGGCTCCTCGCACGGGGGCGCCCGCCGCTCGGCACCCGGTGCACCGGACGCTATGCGCCGCCTCCGACAGCTCCGCGGACGGCGTTCGATACCGCTGTCCGTACAACCCGAGACTCAGGAGCTACCCGCCCTTCGACGGACACGGAGGACAGTCGCGGGATGGGTGCAGATACAAGGCAGGGGTTAGGGGTTCGATTCCCCTCGTCTCCACCAGATCTCCCCCTCGTGCGCAGGTGTCCGCACGTGCCACAGGTTGGCCCCGCCAGCGGCAGTCGGCGATATCTCAGAGGGCTGGGAAGAAACGTCCTCGCACCCCCGGCCCGTCGGCCAGTGTCGCCGGACGGGGGCAGTTCACGCTGCCCCTGCCGGCCTCGACCGCGGGTACAGTCGCACCGACGACGCTCCGGCAGGGTGCCTGGTACGTCGGGAGAGGGCAGACGAGGTCGGTGGAGCACATTAACCAGATCGTGACGCATGGGACCAGCGACGTATGGAGCAACCACGTCGCCGACCCCGAAGGGCCAGAGGGGTTCACGGTCCGCACCACCTACCCCACCAACCCTGACGGGGTCGAGGTGATGCTCGAACGCTGGAAGGCGGGCACCGAGGAGCCGCCTCACTTCCACCCCGGCGATGACATGACCGTGGTGGTGGAGGGACGGATGTCGGTCCAGTTCTACCGCGAGCAGGCAGGTTCACCGGTCCCTGACGGTGAGCGGATCTTCTTGGGCAAGGGGGATGTCGGGTACATCCGCGCGCGCCGGATCCACGATGCCCGCTATATCGAAGACTGTCGGCTGGTGTACGTCCACAACGGGGCGTTCGAGTTCCACCCGGCTCCTGCCGAGGTCGGCTGAGCCCAGGTTTGGACCGGGCGACACTGTCGTTGGCTGGCTGTAGGCCCCGCGGCCTTGCCGGCCGGGCGAACACCTCACCGGCGCACAGGCTCGGCTGTGGCAGCATCGTCGCGCCTGGGCTGCCACAGGTGGCTTGGCGACGGCGTCCGGGCATGAGGTCGCGTGAGACTGGCTCAGCGGTGCCCGCCGTGCACCGGTACCACGTACTCATGGCGGACTGACAGTCCCTGGTGCTCGCCGATCGGCCGTCCTCTTGAGTTGGAGGGGTCCGCTTTCCGGCCCGATGGCGTGGTCATCTCGACGCCGTCACAGCGCAGCACGTGGTGGTCGCTGACGATGAGCGCGATGTTGTTCCTCGGCTGGGTCGACCCGGGCGCGCCGATCAGCACTGTCCGGCCGTGGCGGGACATTGGCTTGAGATCTTGCAGCATGGCGTATTTTGTGGGGTACCTGTCATTGACGCCATGACGGCGTCCGGATGAGCATCAGGTCATGGGTGATGCGTTGGCCGTGGTCTTCGTGGTCTTCGACGGGTTGCAGCCGCTCGACCTTGTTGGCCCGTACGAGGTGTTCGCCGGGGCCAACGCTTACGAGGTCGCGCATCATCGGCCGGCCCGATACGCCATGTCGGTGGTCGCCGCTCGGACGACGTCGGTGCACTCGGTCAGTGGGTTGACCCTGGGCGTGGGTGGGGTCTTGCCCACGTCGCCGGTGGACACGATTGTTGTGGTCGGTGGTGACGGCACCAGGGCGGCGCAGGCCGACGCCGTCCTGGTCGAGTGGGTTCGGACGGCTGCGCAGGCGGCCCGGCGGACCTGTTCGGTCTGTACAGGCGCGTTCGTACTGGCGGCCGCCGGGCTGCTCGACGGTCGCCGTGCCACCACGCACTGGGCAGCCGCCCAGGAGCTCCAGGCCGCTTTCCCCCGCGTGGTCGTGGACGCCGAGCCGCTGTTCCTCGTTGACGGCCCAGTCTGGACGTCCGCGGGGGTAACCGCCGGGATGGACCTCGCACTGGCCCTGGTCGAGGCCGACATCGGAGTCGAGGCAGCTCAGACCGTGGCCCGGCATCTGGTGTTGTTCCAGCGCCGTTCGGGAGGCCAGTCGCAGTTCACCGGCGAGGTGTGGACCGACCCACCGCAGCGGCAGGGGCTGCGCGCGCTGGTTCAGTACATCCATGCCGATCCCGGCGCGGACCTACGGCTGCCGGCCCTGGCCCAGCGGGCGTCAATGAGCGTGCGCCACCTTCAGCGGGTGTTCAGCAGCGAGGTCGGTCAGTCGCCGTCCGGGTACGTGACCCGGGTCCGGGTGGACGCCGCCCGTCGCCTGCTCGAGCTCGAACCGGCCACCGTCGCCCAGATCGCGCGCCGCTGCGGCTTTGGCACCCCGGAGGTGATGCGCCGCGCCTTCCAACGGCACCTCGGCATTCCGCCGGACGCCTACCGCGACCGGTTTCGCCCGGCCCTGACCCCGCCCTGACCCCGCCCTGACCCAGCCGTGGCCGGGTCCGCACGAAAGGCACCCGATGAGAATCGCCGTCCTGCTGTTCCCCCGGCTGACTGCCCTTGACGCGGTCGGGCCGTACGAGGCGCTGCAGCGCCTGCCCGACACCACCGTCACCTTCGTCGGTCAACAGCTCGGGGAGGTCCGTTGCGACAACGGCTTCCTCGGCCTGACCGTTGACGCCACCTTCGCCGACCTGCCCGACCCGGATGTGCTTGTCGTCCCCGGCGGTGTCGGCACCCGGGCGCTGCTCACGGACGCCGCCCTGCTGGGCTGGTTGCGCACCGCGCACGCGACCAGCCGCTACACGACCTCCGTGTGCACCGGCTCCCTGATCCTGGCGGCGGCCGGTCTGCTCGACGGACTCACCGCAACCACCCACTGGAGCGCGACGGAACTGTTGGCCAGCCTTGGCGCCATCCCCACTTCGCAACGCGTTGTCGAGCACGTTGACAAGCGGATCATTACCGCGGCCGGCGTCTCCTCCGGTATCGACATGGCACTACGCCTGGCCGAGCTGCTCACTGACAACCTCACCGCCCGTGCCCAGCAGCTGATGATCGAGTATGACCCGCAGCCCCCCTTCGACGCCGGCAGCCTCGCCAAGGCCGGACCCGCCGTCCTCGCCCGAGCCCGCGAACTTGCTCTCACGAAGGACTAGCCGACGGGTCAGGAGCGGTTGGGGGAGGCTAGCCGGTCCTCTCGGCGCGGGGCGGCGACCAGTGCCGTACCAGCCGGGTAGTGGTGGGCGGGTCGTGGGGGCGGATCGTGCCGCGGCGCGCCATAGTCATCGGCTGTCACAGCCGCTACCAAGGTAACCTTCCGCTGGTCGGCCGGGCGCCGGGCGCGAGGGGATGAGGTCACCCATGACTGGCTCAGCCGTTCCCGCCGTTCCCGCCGTTCCCGCCGTGCCTGCCGTGCCTGCCGTACGCCGGTACCACGGGTTCATGGCGGACTCTGCGCGTTGGGAGCGGTTCGCCTTCCGGCCCGATGACGTGGTGATCTCGACGCCGTCAAAGTGCGGCACGTCGTGGATGCAGACGATCGTCGGGATGTTGTTGCTCGGCCGGGTCGACCTGGGTGCGCCGATCAGCACCGTCTCGCCGTGGTTGGACATGCTGACGAGCACGGACGACGAGGTCTTCGCAGTCCTGGACCGACAGTCGCACCGGCGCTTCATCAAGACGCACGCGCCGCTTGACGGCGTGCCCCTCCACCCGTCGGTCACCTATATCGCCGTGGCCCGGCATCCACTGGACGTCGCACTGTCCAGCCGCGACCACGCGATGAACATGGACAAAGACAGAGCGGTCGAGCTGCGGGTCGCCGCCTCGGGCCCGGCGGGCCCGGATCTGCGTGTCCCCGATCGGGCGCCGGACGACCCCGCGCAGTTCTTGCGCTGGTTCATCGACAACGACGAGACTCCCAATGGCAGCGGCCCGCACGGTCTGAGTGACTACTGCCAGCAGATCCGCACGTACTGGCAAGCCCGCGACGCTCCGAACGTGCACCTGTTCCACTACGCCGACATGTGGGCCGACCTCGATGCCCAGATGCGTCGGGTGGCGGCGGCGCTGGGCGTCCCGGTGGCGCAGGAGCGCTGGCAGGAGTTCGTGGAGGCCGCCGGGCTGCCGTCGATGCGATCCCGGGCGGGGGACACCGCACCGGAAGCGGAAAAGGGCGTGTGGGTGTCGCCAGCCCGATTCTTCCGTTCGGGTGGTACCCGGGACTGGGCAACCTGGCTGTCGCCGCAGGACACCGCCCACTTCCACGACAGGATGCTCCAGCTCGCCGGCGACGCGGCGGCCTGGGCGACCCACGGAAGCACCCAGGTGACGCCCGCCTGAACAGGCGTGCGACGGGGACTGGCGGCACGAGGACCCTGACTCAGAGGCGGGCGCACGCGCGGTCCTCGCCCGGCTGCCACCCGTGCGGCCGCCTCCGCGCCTGACGGTCAGCGCCGCACCGGTAGCCGGTCGACGGCGGGCGCGTGACAGGATCGGGGGCACGACCACCGATCTCGACCCAGGAGTCTTCGTTGTCCGAGCAGCTGTTCGCCACTTTGCACACCAACCGCGGTGACATACGGATCCAGCTCCACCCGGACCAGGCCCCCAAGACGGTGCGCAACTTTACTGAGCTCGCCCAGGGAACCAAGGAGTGGACCAACCCGGCGACCGGTGCCAAGTCGACGGTCCCGCTCTTCGACGGCACGGTCTTCCACCGGGTCATCGACGGGTTCATGATCCAAGGTGGGGACCCCCTGGGCCTTGGGACGGGTGGGCCGGGCTACAAGTTCGCAGACGAGTTCCATCCTGAGCTGACGTTTGAGCGTGCATACTTGCTCGCGATGGCCAACTCCGGGCCGAACACCAACGGCTCACAGTTCTTCATCACGGTGACCCCGACCGCCTGGCTGAACTTCAAGCACACGATCTTCGGCGAGGTCGCGGACGGCGACAGCCGCGCGGTGGTGGACGCGATCGCCAAGACCCCGACGGGCCGTGGCGACGTCCCGGTGGACCCGGTCGTGGTCGCCAGCGTGACGATCGAGACCGTCTCGAGCTGACGGGCCCCACGTTGGCCGAGATCGGGCAGGCGGTCCAAGGGTGAGCGAGGTGGCCTCGTCGGCGGGGCCGGACGACACCGTCGCACCAGTCTGCTACCGCCACACTTCACGCGAGACGTACATCAGGTGCGCCCGCTGCGAGCGTCCGATCTGTCCAGAGTGCATGGTCAGTGCCTCGGTCGGTTTCCAGTGCCCCGAGTGTGTCGATGCGGGCAGGCGATCGGTCCGGACCACCCGAACGGTGTTCGGTGGCAAAGTCCACGCTCGCTCGGACCTGGTCACGACAATCCTCGTCGGGGCCTGTGTCGGCATGTGGATCCTGCAGATCGCGGTTCCCTCGCTGACCGGGAACCTGGAGAACTACGGGCTGGCGGTGGCCAGCGGGCAGTGGTGGCGGCTGGTCACCGCGGGCTTCCTGCATCTGAGCATCACCCACATCCTGTTCAACATGTGGGCCCTGTGGGTGCTGGGCCGCCCGCTTGAAGCCATGCTCGGCCGGTTGCGCTTCGTGACGCTGTACTTCACGGCGCTGGTCGCCGGCTCCACCGCGTCCTATCTGTTTGCCGGCCCGGACGGGTCCTCCGCCGGCGCGTCCGGAGCGATCTTCGGCATGGCTGGTGGACTGATCGTGCTGGCAAGGCGAATGAGCTGGAACGTCAGCTGGCTGATCGGCATCGTCGCACTGAACTTCCTCCTGCCGTTTGTGGTGCCGGACATCGACTGGCATGCACACGTCGGCGGCCTGCTCGCCGGGTTGGTCGTCACTGCGGCCTTCACCTACCCCCCAACCGCCTACCGAACGGCGGTGTCCGTGCTCACCGTGGTCCTGGTCGTTGGACTGTGCGTCGGCCTGGTCGCGCACCGCACTCATAAGATCCGGAACGACCCCACCTATGTCAGTGTCTTCCAGTCCGGAGGCAGCTTCCCGAACGGCCCGAACCTGCAACCTGACCACTTCTAAGTCCAGTCCCTGGAGAGTGCCCGTGAAAGACGCCGTGATCGTCGAGGCAGTTCGTACGCCGGTTGGCCGTCGAGGCGGGTGGCTGTCAGGCGTCCACCCGGTCGACCTGTCGGCGGTTGTGCTGCAGGCGCTTGTCGCGCGCACCGGGGTCGACCCCGGACTGGTCGACGACGTCATCTGGGGTTGTGTGTCACAGGTGGGCGAGCAGTCCTACAACATCGGACGCAACGTCGTGCTCGCCGCCGGCTGGCCGCAGACCGTGCCCGGCACCACGATCGACCGCCAGTGCGGGTCGTCCCAGCAGGCGGTCGCCTTCGCCGCGGCGGGTCTGATCGCCGGCCACTACGAGATGGTCGTCGCCGGTGGCGTCGAGTCGATGTCGCGGGTGCCCATGGGCTCGCCGGGCACGGTCGCCGGGGTGCCGTTCGGTGACCGGCTGGTAGCCAGGTACGCGCCTGAGCTGGCCGCCCAGGGCACGCCGACTTTCGACCAGGGGATCGGCGCGGAGATGATCGCCGCTCGGTGGAAGCTGAGCCGAACCCAGCTCGACTCATTCGCGCTGGAGTCGCACGAGCGTGCCGCGGCGGCGATCGACTCGGGCCGGTTCGTCGAAGAGATCGTCCCGGTGACTCTTGGGGACGGCACGACCGTGGACACCGACCAGGGGGTGCGCCGCGGAGGCAGCCTGGAGTCGATGGCAGGGCTGAAGACCCCGTTCCGCCCTGATGGTGTGGTCACGGCGGGGTCGGCGTCGCAGATCTCCGACGGCGCCGCGGCCCTCCTCATGACCACGTCCGAGCGCGCCGCGGAGCTCGGCATGCGCCCGCTGGCGCGGATCCAAACCAGCGTTATCGTCGGCGACGACCCAGTGATCATGCTCACCGCACCCATCCCCGCGACAGCCAAGGCGCTGGCCAGGTCCGGGCTGCGGATCGACGAGATCGCCGCCTTCGAGGTCAATGAAGCCTTCGCCTCGGTGGCGCTGGCCTGGCTCGCGGAAACCGGTGCCAACCCCAGCCACCTCAACGTCAACGGCGGTGCGATCGCGCTCGGACATCCGTTGGGCGCGTCGGGGGCCCGTCTCATGACGACCCTTGTCCACCAGCTGGTCAGCAGTGGCGGCCGGTACGGGCTGCAGACCATGTGCGAGGGCGGCGGCATGGCGAACGCAATGATCATCGAACGGGTCTGAACCGTGTGCGAACCGTCGGGTCTGGCCGGGCGGACCGCGACCGTGCCGTGGACCGGCCGTGTCCGTGGACCGGACCTGGTCTGCTTCCCGACGCCCGATCCGCCTGGAGGGGTCGTACAGGCGGGCAGGGCCGCTTGACGCACGACAGTCGCCGTCGGCGTCGCTGTCCACAGTGGGGACAACCCGTGTGGACAGAACTACATCGCTGTCACTTCCAACGCGTGGCGGTGGCGAACCCGGCGCCGAGCAGGCCGAACCCGATCAGCAGATTGGCGTTGCCGAGGTTCTTCATCACCGGCACGCTGTCGGGGGCGACGTAGTAGACGACTATCCAGGCCAGGCCCACCAGGAAGAAGGTGACCATCAGGGGGGCAACCCACCGCCCGCTGATCTTGGACCTGGCTGACTGGGCCTTGGGCGGCGGAGTGAAGGCGGCCTTGCGGCGGACCCGTGACTTCGGCACGACGGACACTCCTCCTGTGGACCTGCGAGACCAAGACAGCTGTGTGCTGTGAGTTAGCGTAGACGAGGTGATCGGTCCCGCGTCCTCTCGCCGTGCGTGGCGGGTCGGTGTACCGGTCACGCTCGCCCTGGCCGGGCTGCTCATGGCGACCAGCGCATCCACCGCGCGAGGCACCGACCTTCGCTCGGACCGCCGGGCGAACCTGGCTGACCTGGTCCGCGAGCAGGCCAGGAGGGCGGCCGCTGCCACCGAGGCCATCCATGGGCTGCGAGACCAGATCGATCGCCTGGCCGGGGCCGGTGTGGCGGACGCCGCAGTCCGGGCGGCGCTGGCTCAAGGCGCTCGGCTGTCAGCGATGGTCGGCCTGACGCCGATGCTCGGGCCGGGCCTGACGGTGACGCTGAACGACTCCACCCGCGATCCCACCGCACCCTTGCCGACAGGGGTCTCCCCGGACGATTTGGTTGTCCACCAGCAGGATCTGCAGGCAGTGGTCAACGCCTTGTGGGCCGGTGGAGCGCAGGGGGTCGAGGTGATGGACCAGCGTCTGGTGTCAACCAGCGCCGTGCGATGTGTCGGCAACACCTTGATCCTGCACGGCAGGGTGTACTCCCCGCCGTTCACCGTCAGCGCCGTCGGCGACGTCGGTGGCATGAGGCAGGCCCTCCAGGCCGCTCCTGGGCTGGTCGTCTACCGGCAGTGGGTCGACCTCGTCGGCCTGGTTTACCAGGTGTCGCGTCAGGCAGCTGTGAGCCTGCCTGCCTACCAAGGCGAGCTCGACCTGCAGCACGCGAGCGTCCCGTGACGACCGGGGTGTCCCTGTACGCGGCGCTGTGGCGTCGGCTACCGGGGCGATGGCCGCTGAAGGCTGTCATCGTCTGCGCTGTGATAGCGGCGGTGTGTGCGCTGCTGTTCCTGGTGGTGTTCCCGTGGGTGGAACCCAGGCTGCCGTTCAACCATGTCACGGTGGGCGCCGCCAGTGCGCGAGGATGACCTGATGGACAGGTCGAACAGTCAGGTCAGGCCGCGCAGCGACGGCTGGCCGCCGCTGCGGATCCTGGTGATCGACAACTACGACTCCTTCGTGTTCAACCTGGTGCAGTACCTGGCCCAGCTGGGTGCGGACCCGGTCGTTGCCCGCAACGACGAGATCGCGGTGGAGCAGGCCGACGGTTTCGACGGTGTGCTGCTGTCCCCAGGCCCCGGCGTTCCCGAGGGGGCGGGTATCTGTGTCGAGATGGTCCGCCACGTCGCCGGCCGCATCCCCCTGCTCGGCGTCTGTCTGGGCCACCAGGCCATCGCCGTCGCCTACGGGGCGACGGTGAGCCGCGCCCCGGAGCTGCTGCACGGCAAGACGTCGTTGGTCCACCACAGCGGCGCAGGCGTGCTCGAGGGGCTGCCGGACCCGTTCACGGCCGCCCGGTACCACTCGCTGGCGGTGGAGGAGGCGACCATCCGCCCGGATCTGCTCGAGGTCACCGCCCGCACGGTCAGCGGCGTCGTGATGGCGGTGCGGCACCGAGCCGTGGACGTCGAGGGCGTCCAGTTCCACCCGGAGTCGGTACTGACCCAGGGTGGGCACCGCATGCTGGCCAACTGGATGGTCCGGTGCGGCGACCCCGAGGCAGTGCTGCGGTCCGCGGGCCTGGCGCCCGTGACCCCCCAGTCGCGCGTGCCGTAGCGCCGAGCGTGCGGTCCCCATTGCTGCAGTCGCCGCAGGGCACCGGCAGGCCAGCGGATGCGTGCCGGTGCTACCCGCTTGCGGTGGTCGTCGGCGTCGGGGTCTGGGTCGGCGTCGGGGTCTGGGTCGGCGGGGGCGCGACCGCGACGGTGATCGTGACGGTCTTGTTCTGCCCGAACTCGGTGCCAGCACCGGGCTTTTGGCTGATGACCGTTCCCGCGGTGGCGCCGCTGGTCACCGTGGTGATGACGGCCGGCACGAACCCGGCGTTGACCAGGTCGGCCTTTGCCTGGACCTCGGTCTCGCCCACGACGTTGGGCACCGGGATCAGGCCGCTGGAGATGACCAGGGACACGGCCGTCCCCTTGTCCACCGAGGTACCGGTCTTGGGGTTGGAGTCGACGACGGTGCCGGTGGGCGCCCCCGACTGCGACTTCTGGGTGATGCCGCCAGTCGTCAGCCCGGCGGCCACCAGGGCGTCGACGGCCTGCTGCTCAGTCAGGCCGGTCAGCGTCGGCACGATGACGGTCCCCGGGCCGGAGGAGTAGGTCAGGTCCACGACGGTGTTCTTGGCCACCGAAGCGCCGGACACGGGGTTCTGGGCGATGACGGTGTTGATCGGCTTGTCGCTTGTCACCGAGCTTTCGACGCCGACGGACAGTCCCCGCTCGGTCAGCTGCTGGACCACCATGGCGTGGGTGAGGCCGGTCAGGTCGGGCACGACGATGTTGGCGTCGGTCCCGGCGAAGATCCCCTTGCCGATGAAGAAGGCCAGCGCCAGGGCCGCGGCCACCGCGACGCCCAACGCGATGTACCAGGCGGTGCGGGTCCGGCTCGGGGCAGGCTCGACCGCGCGACCGACCGGGGTGGGCGGCACGACGGTCGACAGCAGCTGGGTCGAGTCCTCGGCCACCGCCAGGGCGCCCAGCCCGGCGAGGCCGCCAGCGCCATCGGCCGGCGGGGCGCCCCCCAGCGGTCGCCCCAGCCGCGCGCGCTCGACGTCGGCCTGCATGGCCCCGGATGACTGGTAGCGGTCCGCGGGACTCTTGGCCAGCGCCCGCATCACCACCACGTCGCAGGCGGCCGGCACGTCCGGGTTGATCCGCGACGGCGGAAGCGCGGTCTCGCGGACGTGCTGATAGGCGACCGATACAGGGGAGTCGCCGACGAACGGTGGCCGGCCGGTGAGCAGCTCGTACAGCAGGCAGCCGGTGGAGTACACGTCCGAGCGAGCGTCCACCATCTCCCCGCGGGCCTGCTCCGGCGAGAGGTACTGCGCGGTCCCCAGCACGGCAGAGGTCTGGGTCATGGTGGCGGCGCTGTCGGCGATGGCCCTGGCGATGCCGAAGTCCATGACCTTGACCTGGCCGGCCCGGTTGAGCATGACGTTGCCGGGCTTGATGTCGCGGTGGATGATCCCGTGCCGGTGGGAGTAGTCCAGGGCGGCCAGGGTGCCCTCGGTGATCTCCAGCGCACGCTGGGCCTGGAAGCGGTGGCCGGCTTTGACCAGGTCGCGCAGGGTCGTGCCGTCGACGAACTCCATGACGATGTAGGGGACGGGCGTGCCGTTCAGCTCGGTCTCTCCCGTGTCGTACACGGCCACGATGTTGGGGTGGTTCAAGGACGCGGAGGCCTGGGCCTCGCGGCGGAACCGGGCGTGGAAGGACGGGTCTCTGGCCAGGTCCGGGCGCAGCAGCTTGACCGCCACCCGGCGCCCCAGGCGCAGGTCATGTCCGGCGAACACCTCGGCCATACCGCCGCGGCCGATGACCTCGCCCAGCTCGTAGCGGTCCCCCAGCCGCCTGGGCTGATCCGCCGGCGGGGTCCCTGTGCCGTTCACATCGTCGGTCATCGCGCGCCGTCTCCCCTGATCACTTGTTGAGAATCGCTTTCATCACGGCCTTGGCCACCGGCGCGGCCAGCCGCCCACCAGAGATCTGCCCGTCGTGGGGCGCTCCTTCGACGACCACCGCTACGGCGACGTCGCCACCGGCCGCCGGTGCGAAGGAGACGAACCAGGCGTCGGCAGGCTGTCCGGGAGCGGTCTGCGCGGTGCCGGTCTTCCCCGCGACCTGCACGCCGGGGATCTGTGCGTTGGTACCCGTCCCGAAGTCGACCACCCCAACCATCATGGCGGTCACCTCCGCTGCGACCAGCGGAGACATCGCCACCCCGAACGGGCGGACCGGGGTCGTCTCCAGCGGCGCCAGGTCGGGGCCGAGCACCTGCTGGACGAGGTAGGGACTGTTGACCACGCCGCGGTTGGCGATCGCGGCGGCCACCATCGCCATCTGCAGGGCGGTTGAGCGCACATCGAACTGGCCGATCGCGCTCAGGGCCGTCTGGGCGGGATCCAGCCCGGCCGGGAACCGGCTGGTCGCGGCGGTCATGGGGACCTGGAAGGAGCTGTTGAACCCGAACAGCTGGGCCTGGGCCAGCAGGGCGTCCCCGCCGAGGGCGAGGCCGACGTTGGCGAACGCGGTGTTGCAGCTGACCGCGAGTGCTACGGCGAGCGTGACATGCCCGTTGCCGCACTGCCGCCCATTGTCGTTGGGAAGGATCGCCGTGGACCCGGGCAGATGGATGGAGGCCGGGGACGGGATCGGCGTGGTGAGGTCGTACTTGCCGCTGGCCAGGGCTGCGGTCAAGGTCACCAGCTTGAACGTCGAGCCCGGAGGGTAGACCCGGGCCAGAGGGCGGTTCAGCAGTGGCTGGGCCGGGTCTGCGATGAGCCGGCTCCACGCCGCCTGCTCCGCACTGACGTCGTTGACGGCGAGCTGGTTCGGGTCGAAGGTCGGACTTTGCACCAGGGCCAGGATCGCCCCGGTCGACGGCTGGATCGCCACGACCGCGCCGACCTTGCCACGCATCCCCTCGGCCGCCGCGAGCTGCGCGCGCGCGTTGATCGTCAGGATGACGCTGCCACCCCTGGTCGGGCGGCCGGCGATCAGGTCGCTGATCTGCTGCAAGGAAAGCCGCGGGTCCGTGCCGGACAGCACCGGGTCCTCGATCCGCTCGATCCCGGTCCGTCCGTAGATCAGCGAGTAGAAGCCGGTAGCCGACACGAACAGGCCGGCCTGCGGGTAGATGCGCTGGAACTTCAGGCGTCCGGAGCTGGTCACCGACACGGCCACCGACGATCCGTCGACGAGGATCGGGCCTCGCTGGCGCGCGTACTCCTTGATCAGGATCCGGCTGTTGCCCGGCTGGGTGGCCAGGCCGGAGGCCCGGGTGACCTGGACAAGGTTGATGTTGACGAGCAGGGCGAGGAACAGCAGGGCGACGAAGATCGAGAGCCGGCGGATCGTGCCTGCCAGGGAGCCGATCATCTGGGCACCACGATCGTCATGGCGGTGTCCGCGACCGGCGCCGGGGCGGCCGTAGGCCGCCGGGAGCTGTCGCTTATCCGTAGCAGCAGTCCGATGACCATCCAGTTCGCGATCAGGGACGAGCCCCCGGCCGCCAGGAAAGGCGTGGTCAGGCCGGTCAGCGGGATCAGGTTCGTCACCCCGCCCACCACGATGAAGACCTGAAGGGCCATCACGAACGCCAGCCCACAGGCCACGAGCCGACCGAAGACGTCCCGCGCGGCCAGCGCGGTCCGCAGCCCCCGCTCGACGAGGATCGCGTACAGGACGAGCAGCGCCATCAGCCCGGTCAGGCCCAGCTCCTCGCCCACCGCCGAGATGATGAAGTCAGACTTGGCGAACGGGACGAGGTCGGGGCTGCCCTGGCCGATTCCGGTGCCCAGGACGCCGCCGTCGGCGAGCCCGTACAGGCTCTGGGTCACCTGGTAGCCCGAGCCGGCGGGGTCGGCGAACGGATGCAGCCAGACGTCGACCCGGACCCGGACGTGACCGAACGCGTAGTAGGCAATGGTCGAGCCGACGAGGAACAGCACCGTTCCTATGACCACCCAGCTGCGCCGTCCGGTGGCGACGTAGAGCAGGGCGACGAACAGGGCGAAGAAGAGCAGAGACATCCCCAGGTCGGTCTCGAACACCAGGACCAGCACGCTGACCAGCCAGGCCACCAGGATCGGCCCCAGGTCACGGCCGCGTGGAACCTCGATGCCGAGCAGGCGGGTGCGGGCGACGGCCAGCGCGTCACGCTTGGCCACCAGGTAGCCGGAGAAGAAGACGATGAGTGCGATCTTGGCGACCTCGGCGGGCTGGAAGGACAGTCCGGCGACCCGTATCCAGATCCGTGCCCCGTTTACCGTGACGCCGAGTCCGGGCACCAGAGGCAGCACGAGCAGGCCCAGGCCCGCCACCAGCGCCGTGTAGGTGAACCGCTGCAGCTGGCGGGGGTCCCGCACGAGCGCGAGCACCGCGAACAGCAGCGCCAGCCCGAGCCCGGTCCACACAAGTTGGGTCGGGGCGGTCGCGTGCGGTACCTGATGGCCCCGTGCGGCGGCGCTGCGCGCGGCGGCGAGGTCTAGGCGGTGGATCATCGTCAGGCCCAGCCCGTTGATCGCGAACGCGACGGGCAGCAGGACCTGGTCGGAGTAGGGTGCCAGCCGGCGGACCACCGCGTGGGCCAGCAGCGCAGCGCCGGCGGCCAGCGCAGCCATCAGCCAGAAACGTGGCGGCAGGTGGCCGTTGACCGCCAGATCCGCCTGGGCGAAGCCCATCACGGCGATGCCCACAGCGAGGACGAGCAGCGCGAGCTCGGCTCGCCGTCGCGGACGGCGCGCCCGCGGCGTGGGCTGTGCCGGGGGCGCCGGGGGCGCGGCTGCCAGCGAGGTGCTCATGCCTTGCTCGGAGTCGGTCCGGGCGTCGACCCGGGGGTCGACGTGGGCGTCGCGGAGGGCGACGTGGCCAGGCCCGGGGTGCAGCCGGCCGGTTCGGGGTACGTGGTACAGGTGGCGGCCTGGGAGCGAAGGTGCTCGACGATCTGCCTGGCCTGCTCCAGGTCGCCTGCGGGAATCGTGTTGTCGACCTGTTCGCGGTAGTACTCAGGCAGGGCTGTCAGGGCGATCCCGGTGGACGCCACGGCGCTGGACAGCCGGTGTCCGGCGATGTGCTGCGGCACCCCCCGGTAGATCACCACCTGCCCGTTGGACGCGCCGACGTAGTACTGCTGCTGGGTCCAGTGGTAGCCGACCGCAGCCGCCGCCACGAGCGCGACGAGCAGAAGGACGGGCAGCAGCAGTCGCATTCCGAATACGTGTGGCCCGCTCCCCGCGTCCGGACCGTCACCCGGCGCAGTGCCGCCCGCGCCGACCGGCTGCTCTACCGTCGGGGGGGCCAGGGCCTCGGCGGCCGCCCCGACCAGCTGGGGCGCGGACCAGCCGTCGTCACGTCCGGCTTCCTGCGGGTCGGCCTCGACGACGTCGGCCACCACGCAGGTCACGTTGTCGGGGGCGCCGCCGCGCAGGGCCAGGTCGATGAGGGTGTCCACCGCATCGTCCGGGCTCCCCACCATGAGCACCTCACGCAGGGTGGCCTCGGACACGACTCCGGAGAGCCCGTCGCTGCACAGCAGGTACCGGTCGCCGACGATGGGCGTGCGGACTGAGATCTCTGCGGATACCTCGATGCGGCCGTCCAGCGCCCGCAGGAGAAGGGCGCGCTGGGGGTGGGTGCGGGCCGCGTCCTGGCTGATCTGCCCCTCGTCGATCAGCGACTGGACATACGTCTGGTCGTGGGTGAGCTGTTCAAGGACGCCACCGCGCAGCAGGTAGCCCCTTGAGTCGCCGACCTGGGCGATCACGACCCGGTCGTCGACCTGGAGCAGCGCGGTGACAGTGGTCCCCATGCCCTCGAGCTCCGGCCGCTGCCTGATCATCGTGCGCAACAGCGCGCCCGCCCGGGCGATCTGCTCACGGACCCTGACAACCAGGTCTTCGGCTTGTTCGTTCGCTTGATGCTCAGCCTGGCCCTGCGCCGGATCTGATTCATAGTCCGGGGCTGGGCCCGGGGCTGGGCCCGGGGGCCTGGCCGGGACCTGGTTCCCCGTCGACCGCCGACCTGGCTCGAGCTCGACCAGCACGCCGACGGCGGCCGAGCTGGCGACCTCCCCGAAGGCGTGCCCGCCCATCCCGTCGGCGATCAGCAGCAGGTGCGGACCGGCGTACCCGGAGTCCTCGTTGCCCTTGCGGACCAGACCCACGTCGGATCGAGCCGCGAACCGGAGCTGGACAGTCATCGGCTCACTTCCGCAGCTCCAGGGCGGTCTTGCCGATCCGGACCGGCGCTCCCACCGGGACGACCGTCGGCGCGCTCACCCGGGTCTTGTCGAGGTAGGTCCCGTTCGTCGAACCGAGGTCTTCAACCACCCAGGCACCCTCGTGCGGGTACAGGCGCGCATGGCGGCCGGACACGTAGTCGTCGTCGAGCACGACGGTGTTCTCCGGCAGTCGCCCGATGCTGATCGGGGTGGCCCCGAGCTCGAAGGTCGTGCCTTCCAATGCCCCGGCGGTGATCCGCAGGGTGCGCGGCGCTCCTCGTCTCGGCTTGGGCGGGCCGGGCGCCGGTCTCGGCCGGGCGGGATCAGCGACCTGAGCCGCCCCGGCGGCCGACTCCGCCGCTGCGCCGCTCGCCGCCCCGGCCAGGCTCGCCGGCTTGCCAGGCCGGGCGGGTCGGGCCGGGCGTGGCGGCTTCGGTGCCTTGGTGCGGCGACGGGCGAACAGGTCGCCGCGCATCACCGCGGCGACCGACAGGACCATCAGCCAGAGCAGGGCCAGGAACCCGATCTGGAGAAGCTTGAGCGTCAACGGGCTCACAGTCACCCGCCGTACCTGAATACGACGGTCAGGGAGCCGATCCCGATACGGGCGCCGTCGTACAGCTCCGCCGACGTCACCCGCTCACCATTGACAAAGGTGCCGTTAGTGGAGGCGAGGTCGCTGATCCGCGGGGGGTCGCTGAGCACGATCTCGGCATGCCGCCGGGAAATCCCAGGATCGTCCAGGCGCAGGTCGGACTCCGCGCCCCTGCCCAGCACAGTGTGCCGTCGGGTCAGCGCCAGCGTCGACGACCCCACTTCCAGAGCAGCCGCCACCTCCGCCGGAGCCAGGCTGGCCGTCGCCGGCCCAGCGTCGGGACCGGACGCCACGGCGGCGGAGGCGATCCGGAACATCCCCGTCTCCAGATCGTCCATCGCCACCAGGCGCACGAGAACCGTCCCGACGAACTGGTAGCCATGCTCGTCGGCGTGCTCGCGGACCATGGCGGCGAGCTCGGCGCACAACGGCTCCGCGTACATGGCCAGCCGCTCGAAGTCGTGCGCACCGAGCTCGACGTCGAACTCGTTGGGGACCATCGTGCGTCCCCGGGTGACGATGGCCGCCCGGTCATCGCACTCGCGCTGGAGCGCGGCGGCGACCTCGACCGGTTGGACCTCAGCCTTGAAGGCGCGGGCGAAGGTGGCGTTGACCAGACGGTCGAGTCGCTTCTCGAACCGGTCCATGACGCCCATCAACACCTCCTCGCGCTGTCGCCGCCGCACCCGTGCCCACGTGAGCCACTCGTGCCCGGTCGTGCCCGTTCGTGCCGCACTCGTGCCGCATGGACGGGCCATTTCTTGGCCAGGCATGATGGTATCTGCGAGGGCTCGCCGGGCCGGGTCTGCGCCGCCTCGCGTGGTAGCCTCGTCCGGCTCGCGCGAGTGGCGGAATAGGCAGACGCGCTGGATTCAGGTTCCAGTGCCCGAAAGGGTGTGGGGGTTCAACTCCCCCCTCGCGCACACTGATCGGGACCCACGCGCCCGACGAAGGCGCACGGTCGAGCGATGCTCCCGTGTTCGGTAGCGGCGAACTCCGCCCGATGGTGTCGACGGCGCGGGCACAATACGGGCAAGGGCGTCGAGCGCCGCGACAGGCGGGTGGCCTCAGCCACTCGGCCCTTGCTCGACGACGCGGAAACGGGCTCGGTCAGGTGATCCGGCGGTGCGAGGCGTGCGCCCTGAGCCCGTCGCGCGCTCGAGGGTCGGCGGCCTTGTCGATCAGCTCGGCGGCCTGGGCGCCCTGGTCCCGGCCCCACAGGACCGCCGTCCCCTGCTCGGTGATCACAGCCGTGTGCTGGAACGACGTCGCAGGTCCGCTGAGCATCGCCACGATCGTCGAGCAGTCCGCCCGCGGGTGCCAGGAGTGCAAGGCGATGATCGCCTGCCCGGACCGTGAGTGCAGGGCGCCGACGACGAAGTCAGGCTGGCCGCCGAACCCGGAGTAGGTCCGGGTGTGGATGCTGGAGGCGTTGGCCTGGGCGAACAGGTCGACCTCGAGGGCGGAGTTGACCGAGACCATGAGCGGGATGGCGCAGATGTGGGCGGGATCGTTGACCGTCTCGGTCCTGCGCATGACGATCCGTTCGTTCTGGTCGGCCCAGCGGTACAGCTCCTCACTTCCGAACATGAAGGAGGCAACGATCGGCCGCTGCCGGTCCAGTGCGCCGGCCCGGTCGAGCCCGGCGACGCCGTCACTGATCATCTCGGCCCAGATGCCCAGTCCCTTCCGGTCGTGCAGTCCCAGGAGGGCGGCGTCCGGGACTTGTCCGATGCCTGCCTGCACCGTGGCCCCGTCGGCAACACGGGCAGACACCTGCGCACCGATCAGGTGCGCCGCATCATCTGGGACGGAAGGGGGCGCGCACTGCAGAGGCTGGTCCATCTCGACGAGCAGATCGACCAGGTCGAGCGACATCTGCGCGTCCCCGTATGTCCAGGGCATCTCTGCGTTGACGACCGCCACCACCAGCCCGCCGCGGGCACGCGTCGCCTCCACCGCGGCCGGCAGGATGTTGACCTCAGTGCCGAGGGAGACCAGCCCCGCTCTCGGCGTGGTCGTGTGGAGCACCACGACGTCGGGCGGCAGGGCGCCCTTGAGAAGCACCGGAACCATCGACAACCGGCTCGGGACATACCTCAGCGTGGGTTGGTCGCGCATCCCCGGCCCGACGAAGCACGTCTCGAGGACGACGCCCGGACGCGAGGGCACGGGGCCGCGCTGGCAGTTGAGCATGTGCAGGGTCCAGGCAGGCAGCACTTGGTCCAGCGCTTCGACGGCCGGCCACGGCGTGGCGAAGTTGCCGGCCACGACGACGCGAGGCTGGGCGGCGCCGGACGCGATCCGCTCTGCCATCTGGTCCAAGGTGACGACTGCCTCGTTCACGCCAACTCCCTGTAAGGCCGGCCGGCCTGGTACGCGACGCGGGACCTAGGTATGTGGCGCCGTGCGGCGAGTGCAGCCAGAGTAGAGCCGTGACGGACGCTGCCGCCGCCCCTGAGCCGGTGATGCTGTCGGATGGAAGGTCGGTGACCATCCGTCCGGTACACGCCGACGACGCCGACGCACTCGTCCAGATGCATGAGCGGTTCTCGGCCCGCACGGTGCGCCGGCGGTTCTTCACGGCGATGCCGCACCTGTCGCCGGAGCAGGCCCGACGGTTCTCCGAGGTGGACGGCACCAGCCGAGTGGCCCTGGTCGCACAGGAGGACTCTGGCGCCCTGGTGGCCGTTGCCCGCTACGACTGCCTTCCGTCGCAGCAAGCCCGGGAACGCGGTCCCGCTACCACCTCGGCGGAGGTGGCCATCGTCGTCAGCGACGAGTTCCAGCACCATGGCCTCGGAGTGGCCCTGCTCCGGCGTTTGATCACCGTCGCGCGCGCGCACGGGGTCGACCACTTCACTGCGGACGTGCTCATGGAGAACCGGCCGATGCTCGCGACGTTCCGCGACGCCGGCCTGACGTACACCGCGCACGCTGAAGCCGGGGTGGTCCATCTGGAGCTGCCGCTGTCGCCAACCGGGGCGGCGCAGGTGCGGGCCGACCCGGCTGGTATGAGCGCGCCCGGACGCGCGCCGGGCTCCAACCAGGCTGGTTGAGGCGGGCCGCGGTCCCTGCCCCGGCGCGGGGCCAGTCATCCGCCGGGGTGCCGGACGACCACGACCGGGGAGCGCGCGTGGTGCAGGACGCCGTGGCTGACCGAGCCTAGGAGCAGCGAACCGAACCCTCCGCGTCCGCGCGAGCCGACGACGACCAGGTCGGCGCCGGCCGACTCCGCGACCAGCGCGGAGACGGGATCGTCGCCGACAATGGCGATCATCTCCACGGTCACTGCGTGGTACTTCGACGTCCAGCTCTCCAGGTGCTCGGCCAACCGCCGCGTGTCCGTGCCTACCTGCTCGTCGACCAGGACGTACGACGGCATCGGTTGGCCGCCCTCAGCCGCAGGGTCGAACGAAGGCTCCCACGCGTGCACTGCGCGCACGACCAGTCCGCGGAGCTCAGCCTCCTCGAACGCGAAGTCCAAGGCGCTGCTGGAGCCGGCCGAGTCGTCCACGCCGACCACGATCTTGCCGGGGCCCGTCCGCGGCGACGAGCCGTCCTGCTTGGTCGGTGGCCGAACGACCACGACCGGGCAGTGCGCATGCGAGACGAGCTGGACGCCCGTCGAGCCGACGAGCAGCTCGCGGAAGCCGCCCAGCCCGCGAGATCCGACGACCACCAGGTCGGCACGCGCGGACTCCCCCAGCAGCGCGGCGGCGGATGATCCCTGGACCTGCAACGCCCAGACCTCGACGTCGGGGGACAGTCGGTGTGTCTCGTCGACGCCAGCCGCCAGGACCTGCGCCGCCGCCTCTTCCAGGAGCGCCGGGTCCGGCATTGTCGAGCTGACGAACCCGGACACGAACTGGGTTGGTGAGCCCACTGCGTAGACCAGCAGAAGACCGGTCTTGCGGAGCCGGGCCTCGTCCATCGCCCATCTCAGGGCTGCGGCGCTAGGGATCGAGCCGTCGTACCCGACCACGATGGGCCTTCGACTCATGACAGCCTCCTCAGGCGCCGCACCCAGGCGACAGTGACCCCTCCCGGCATCCTGCGGCCTGCCCGAGGAGGTTGCAAAGAGGAGCAGGTCCCGGCCGTCTCGGGACCTTCGCCCCACTCGAGCAGAGTCGGCCCGCGTGAGTCCACGTCGGCGCTCGCCTCAGCCGCGCGGTCCGGCAGCTGGCTGAGCCCTCGTCGGACCACCCAGTGCCGCTCGCGCCGGGTCAGTGCCGCGTCAGTGGGCGAGTGATGAAGCGGTGGCTCGTCAGTGATCCCGTGCCCAGCTGGGCACGGGACGGCCGTGAGTCTTACTGCTGAGGCGGCGAGCGGCCCCTGAGGGCCCCGAGCGCGGCACCTCCCAGCCCCCTCGCGGACTTCAGTGACCGATCCTCTATGGCCTGCCCACCCTCTACGGCCTGCCCACCCTCAGTGGTCGTACCGGTTCTAGTGGCCCCAGTAGCCCCGGTAGCCACGACGGTGCCGGAATCCACCCATGACCCACAGGAGCGGGAAGATGATGAAGGGGAAGCGCCCGTCGCTGGCGATCGTGACCAGCGCCGCCACCAGGATCAGGATGGGGAAGATCGGAACCACGAACACCCGTCGCTCCCGGCGAGAGGAGATCAGCGCCGCCGCTGCCGGCGCGGGGTCGGCGGCACGCGTCGGCAGGTCGGCGAACAGCGGCTTGAGGTCCGCCGCGGTTCGCGCCCGGTAGGCGGCAGACAGTCGGACGTCGAACTCGTCCCGGTCGATCCGGCCCGCCGCGAAATGGTCGGACAGGGCCGCCGCAGCCTGCTCGCGCTCCGCGTCACCGATCCGCGGCGCCGGCGTCACGTGGGGCAGCCGCTCCTCGGAGTTCTCGGCGTCCATGGCCAACCTCCCGGATGAGCAAGGTAAGTAATGTCGTAATCATGACCCCTGGAACGACTCTCGGCAACGGGCCTGCCGGAGCAGCGTCCCGGCCTGCCGGCCAGCGCTGGCGGCACCTGCGACCGTCTGCGCTGAGCCTCACCGTCAATGGTGACTGTGCGCGGATGTCGCCGTGACTCGTCCTGATTCGTACCCGTGCTCGGCGGGGCGAGGGGCGGGCTGGCAGGGGGGTCAGCGGACGGAGAACTCGGCGATCGACTTCTGCAGCCGCCCGGCCAGCATCCCCAGCTCGGCGACCGAGTCGGCGGCGGCCCGGGCCCCTACCGCCTGCTGGGCGGACACCGCCGACGCTTGCGCCATCGTCACCAGCACCTGGTCAGAGGCACTGTCCTGGTGAAGCGTGGCTTCCTGGATCGCGGCCGCGGCCTGCGTCGCGCGCAGGGCAGCCTCGGTGATGAGGTCCAGGCGCTGCTCGACCTCCTCGGCCAGTCCCGCACCCCGCACAGCGGCCTTGGCCCCTTCCTCCGAGGCGAGCACGGTCTTGCGGGTGCCGGTGCGGATGCCCACCACGATCGTCTGGATCTGGCCGGTCGCCTCCTGGGCCCGCTCGGCGAGCTTGCGGACCTCGGCGGCCACCACCGCGAAGCCGCGCCCGTGCTCACCAGCCCGCGCAGCCTCGATCGCCGCATTGAGCGCGAGCAGGTTGGTCTGGTCGGCGAGGTCGTCGATGACGGCGAGGATGCGGTCGATCTCGGCAGTGCTGCGGTCGAGACTGATCGCCTCGGTGGCGATCAGGTCCACCCGTTCGGCCAGCTCGTTGATCGAGTCGACGGCCAGGTTGACGACCGCCCGGCCTTCGGAGCTGACCCGGGTCACATCTTCGGCAGCGTGCGCCACCGACTCGGCAGTAGCGGCGATCTCAGCCGCGCTCTGGGTGAGCTGACGCATGTTGGCTGTCGTCTCGGCCAGCGCCTGTGCCTGCTCAGTGGATCCGGCTGCGGACTGGCTGCTGGTGGCGCCCAGCTCGGTCGCCGCGGCCGCCAGCTGGCGGCCGCTGTCCTGGACGGCGGACACGACCTCGCGAACCGACGCCAGCGTCGAGTCCAGTGACGACCACAGGCCCCGAACCGGACCGGTGACCTGCGCGCCCGCGGCCGTCACCCGGTCGCGCAGGTCACCGTTCGCCACCCCCTCCAAGGCCTGGGAGAGTGCTTCGATCTGGGTGGCCAGCTCGGACCGGGAGCGCTCACTCTGGGTCCTTAGCTGCTCCACCGCAGCGCTGAGGATCATCATGAACACCGACAGAAGCGGCAGGCCGAGGCAGACCACGAGGATGTCTCCGGCCGAGGCGTCGGACAGGGTCCCCGACAGCCACGAGGCCAGCACCACGCACGCACTGGACAGCACCCCGAACACCGGCGTGAACGCCCGAGGCAGGTAGCTGGCAGCGAAGACGATGACGAAGGCGTAGTAGATCCACATTGCGTGCCGGGTGCCGCCCGTGGTCGCCACCTGCTCGGTGATCAGAGCGAGGAAGAACAGCAGGGACGTGATGTCCACGAACAGTGCGTGCCGGTGCAGCACCGGCAGGCGCTGCTCGAGCCTGGGACGCACGATGAACCAGACTCCGCCGGCCATCGTCAGTGCCGTCAACGCTGTGGTGGTGGCGAAACCCAGTCGAGTGGTGCCCGGGTCTGCGTGGTTGACCAGCGCCAGGGCGAGCGGGTTGTAGGCGGCTACCGCGATTGCCGTGACACCGGCGGTCAGGGACAGCCGGCGCGACACATCCATCGCTCATTGCCTCCCGCTCGATGCCGCCGTTCGCCTGGCTAGAGCATCGGGCTGTGGCACGGCAGGCTTGAACGCCGTGACTGGAGGTGACGCGACGTCGCGGCCAGGTGCGGACCGGTCAGCGACCGGCCAGCGGGCCGTCAGTCAAAGCCCGCAGAAGGTCTGGCAGCTCGGCGACCGGAAGGCGGAACGTCCCCGTGCACTCGTTGTCGTGCCACATGCTCAGCACGACCAGTCCGTCGTCGCCGTGCCAGCTCACGCGCAGCCTGCGCCCCTCGCCGCGCACGTCGTCGAACACCTCGCCATGGGTGGGGAGGGTCGCGGGGGCAGGCAGTCGCAGCGCCACGACGTCACCCATCCCTCGATGGTGCCGGGCCGCGAGCCCCTGGTCCAGCCATCGGGGCCATGCTTTCCGGTCGAGCTTCCCCGTCGAGCTTCCGGTCGAGCGGGATCGGCCGCCAGGTCTGGAGCGCGGTGGCCAGCTCGATGTCGCCCCTCGATCCGGCGACGCCGCGGTGTTCTGGGCTGGCCGAGGTCGGCGGCCGCTGAGGCGGGCCGCAAACGGCCGGACCAGGTGCGGCCAGCGCGCTCGCTGGTAACTGCCTGTGGCCGCCCGCCAACGCGTGCAGACTGGGACGGTGCCTGAGCTGCCCGAGATCGAGTCGCTGGTCACCTTCCTGGCCGACCACGCGGTCGGGCGGGTTGTCAGCCGCGTGGACGTGGCGGCGATCAGCGCCCTGAAGACCTACGAACCGCCTGTCACGTCGCTGGCCGGACTGACCGTGACCGGGGCGGCCCGCCACGGCAAGTTTCTCGACCTGGACGTCGACGGCCTCCACCTGGTTGTCCACCTCGCCAGGGCGGGCTGGCTGCGCTGGAGGGACACGCTCCCCGCGGCACCACCCAGTCCCAGCGGCAAGAACCCCTTGGCGCTGAGGGTCCACCTTGACGATGGCTCCGGTTTCGACCTCACGGAGGCCGGCACCCGCAAGAAGCTGTCCGTGTACGTGGTGCGCGAACCCGACGAGGTACCGGGCATCGCCCGTCTGGGTCCGGACCCGCTCGACGAGGCGTTCACCCAGCAGGCGTTCGCGGCGATCCTGGCCTCGCACGGGCGTGCCCAGCTCAAAGGGGTGCTGCGTGACCAGACAATCGTGGCCGGTATCGGCAACGCATACTCGGACGAGATCCTGCATGCGGCACGGATGTCGCCGTTCAAGCCGGCCAACAGCCTCGGTCCGGACGAGCTCGCCGCCTTGTACTCGGCTGTCCGGCGCACCCTGACCGACGCGGTGCGGCGGTCGCAGGGTCTGGCGACCGGGGAGCTCAAGGCTGAGAAGAAGTCCGGGCTCGCGGTCCACGGGCGCAGCGGACTGCCGTGCCCGGTCTGCGGCGACACCGTGCGGGAGGTGTCCTTCGCCGATTCCTCTCTGCAGTACTGCCCCACGTGCCAGACCGGCGGCAAGCCGCTGGCCGACCGGCGTCTGTCGCGGCTTCTGAAATAGCCGGCCCCCACCCGTCCCGATCTGGAAGGAGCATCTCAGTGTTCGGACCCGCCGTTCCGTCGGTCGCCGTGGCCGCTGTTGCCCCCGGCGCGCTCATCCTCGATGTCCGGGAGACCGCTGAGTGGGACGACGCGCACGTCGCCGACTCGCTGCACATCCCGATGGGCCAGCTCGGGACACGCGTCGGGGAGGTGCCGACCGACCGCCAGGTGCTGGTGGTCTGCCACTCCGGACACCGGTCCGCCCAGGTGACCAGCTGGCTGGTCGCCCAGGGATACGACGCCGTCAACCTCGAAGGAGGCCTGGTCGCCTGGGCGCAGGCAGGACGCCCGCTCCAGTAGCCGGGGCCGTCCGGCCAGCCAGCACGCCACTGAGCCGAACGACGCCGGCCCCGGAGCCGCACCCCGACCATGGGCACCGTGTTCGGCGCCTGCCCTCGCAGCCGACATTTCTCCCGCAGGTCGGCGAGGCGCCACGCCAACGCAATGCCAACGTCAACCAGACGTGCCACGATCGCCCTCGTGGTGCACGTGGTCGCCCATCGGGGCGCGTCCCTCGACGTCGCCGAGCACACCCTCGCCGCGTACGAGCGGGCCGTCGAGCTCGGCGCCGACGCGGTGGAGTGTGATGTCCGGCTCACGGCCGACGGCGTCCTTGTCTGCGTGCATGACCGCACCGTCGACCGCACGTCGAACGGCCGTGGCCCGGTCTCCACCCTCGAGCTCGCCGAGCTGGCCGAGCTTGACTTCGCGTCCTGGCGCGGCACCGACCCCACCGACGGCACCGTCTTGACGCTGGACGCCCTGCTCGGCTTCGTACGTGACTGCGGGCGAAGCGTCGAAGTGGCCATCGAGACCAAGCACCCCACCCGGTACGCGGGCCTGGTGGAGCGGCGCCTCGTGGAGACCCTCGACCGCCACGGCTGGGCGCACCCACGGCTGGGGAGCCGGCTGCCGGTGCGGGTGATGAGCTTCTCCTGGCTGTCCCTACGGCGGATGCGAGAGCTCGCCCCGAGCATCACCTCGGTGTACCTGATGGACCGGGTCCCTCTGCGGATGAGGGACGGCTCGCTGCCGGGCCACGTCGGCATCGCCGGACCGAGCATGGCGATCGTGCGTGCCCACCCCGCATACGTCGAGCGCGTGCACCGGGCCGGCGGCGCCGTCCACGTGTGGACGGTCGACGAGATGTCGGATGTGGACCTTTGCCTGGACCTCGGCGTCGACGCGATCATCACCAACAACCCGGCCCAGGTCCTGCAGCGGGCGGGGGCCAGGTTTGGCTAGCGCGGCGCCGGGGAACACCAGGCCAAGGCGGCCTGGCGGCGGAGCCCGACGCCGACGGACCTGCGGAGCCCGCCCTTGACCAGCCTGCGACCGGCCCGGCCCCGGCCGGTGACGGGATCGGTAGAGCTGCCGTTCGATCCGAGCAGCGTCCGCTCCGCGCGTCGCGTCGTCGGGGCCGATCTGGTGGCCGCGTGCGTCGAGGAACCCGACAGAAGCGACGTCCTGATCGTCTTGTCCGAGCTGCTCGGCAACTCCGTGCGGCACGCGCGGCCGTTGGAGGGCGGGCAGGTGCGCGTGCTGTGGCGGGTGCACCCAGAAGAGATCGAGGTCGCTGTCGCCGACGGCGGGGCCGTCACCCAGCCCAGGGCTGAGCGACCGCCCTTTGCCGCAGTGTCCGGTCGGGGGCTCGGCATCGTCGACGCCCTGGCCGAGACCTGGGGTGTGGAGGGTGCCGGCACTGCCAACCAGCTGGTCTGGGCTGTGCTTGTGCGAAGCGTCGCCCGGACCCGCTGAGCCGTGGCGGCCCCACTTGCAGCCGGCCGTGGGCCGGTACGCTCGGGCCGCATGGCCACGTCAGCGCGCGATTCGTCCCGATCCCGACCCAGCCCGGCGGAGCAGGTGGAGGGTCAGGTCAGTGTGGTGGGGGGCCGCGAGCCGTGCCCCTGTGGTTCCGGTCGCCGCTACAAGGCCTGCCACGGCCGCCAGGCGGCCCGCGCCGCGGACTCGCTGGTCCTGCGCCCGTTCCACGGCCTGGCCAGTGAGGGTGACTGGGTCGCCTTGCGTGACATCGTCCCGGCCGCAACCGCCGAGCTGACCTTGGCCGGGGCCTACCGGGGACGCACGGCGACGGTGTCGACGGTGCTTCCCCTGGCAGCCTCGGCGATGGTACGCCTGGACGGTGCAGTCTTCGTCGGGCTGCAGGTCCCTGGTGGGTCCGGGGACGCCGCCGGCGAGGTCGCCGCCGCCCTGGCAGACGCTCTGGAGGCCGACCCTGGGTCGCTGCTTCACGGGTCCGACCGGTCGGGGCGAGGGCCCGCCCTCGCCGACCTGATCGATCCCTCGGCCCCCCTGGAGGTCACCGTCCGGGAGGGCTTCAACTTCTGGATCGAGGGCGTCGTGCAACAGGGGGACAGCGAGATCGCGGCGTCCTTGGAGCGAGCCAATGCCGCCGTGGTCCCGACCGTGCGGCTGGCCGGTGTTGACGCCGCGTACTGGGCCGCGATGCCGGAGCGTTCGACGCTGCGCTGGGTGCTGCCCGAGGACGAGGAGCCGCTGCTCGACGCGCTCGCCCGGCTGCAGCCCCTCGGCGGGCTCAGCCTGGGGCCGGGCACGCGGTTCATCGGCACCTTCCGGGCCCACGGACTTCTCGTTCCGGTCTGGGACCTGCCCGCCGGCACCGGGGCGGACGAGGCTGAGGGCCCAGCGGCCGCGTTCAGGTCCCGGCTGGACGTGGCCCTGGCGGTCACCGACCCGCTGACCACCGCTGAACGACACGCCCGCGCAGGCCTGCTGACCCGGCAGCTGACCCTGCGCTGAGGGCCGGCCTGGACCCTGCGGCCCCGGGGGCTAAATGTTGGCTAAGAACCCGCGCCGTTCGATCAGATTCGGCGCGGCCCGAGCCGCTGTCGCCGTTAGGGTGGTAATGGTCCGAGCGTCACTGCATCCCCCGTCGGTGGCGCTCGGATTCCTCATGTGCGGGGTGCCCTGGCCCGGACGAACGCTGCCGCTGCTGGCAGACAGTTGACATGGCCGATAGCGGTCAGGTGGACGACGGTCGGCACTCGCGGGGCCGCCGGTACGGTCCCCGACCATGATCACTGTGAACAGGCCCGCCACCGTCGAGGCATCGGCGCCGGGCCCCGTCGGGTGCCGGGCGGGCGGCCCGAGTCCAGCGCGCCGCGTCCGCCGTCGGAATGGTCGACCCGGGCGTGCCGGTCGTGGGAACCTGCCGACGCCGGCCGGGCTGGCTCGGCGCCTGGTGCTTGTCGCCTGCGTCACAGCGCTGGTGACCGTCGGCCCCGTACCGGTCCGTCCGGCTCAGGCCTCCTGCTCGGGGTGTGGGGTCCAGTCCGACCCGGGCGCGGCGGCCTACCGCGGCTCCCTGCTGCTGCCGGCGGGTACCGATCCCGCCCTCGCCGCGACGGCCGCCCGCTGCTACGGGTGCTCGTGGGTTGTCGAGCCCCAGTGCGGGGACTCACCCGCCTCGGACGCCATCTGCTTCGGGGCGACTCACCGGTGCGCGCCGGGGTGGGTCCGCATGCAGCTGTTCCTTCAGCGGCCCGGGTGGCCAGGCTTCCGTCTGGTGGGGGGCTTCTGCCTCGGCCCTGGCCAGCTTCTGACCCCGGTCGGCCTGGACCCCGGGGTCCGCGCGCGGTTCCTCACGTACCTACCCGCACTGGCGCCGAGCTTCCAGCCCCGCGGTCGAGGGATCGTCAACCTTCCCGTGGTCTTCGCGACCGGGCAGCCCGCGTCGCTGGGACTGAAGGCGTTCCCCCTGGGTGGTCATCGGATCCTGCTCGACGCGACGGCGACGTGGCACTGGGCCTACGGCGACGGGGCCGTCCAGGACACGTCCTCACCGGGTTCGGGATACCCGGACCTGAGCGTGTCGCACACGTACACCCAGCCGGGGTCCGCAATGGTGACGGTGACGACCACCTGGGCGGGGCAGTACTGGGTGGACGGGTCGGGGCCGTTCGCGGTGGCCGGGCCGGCGCTCACCCAGAGCGCCACTGTGGCCGTCGCGGTCAGGGAGGCTCTTGCCGTGCTGGTCGGTTGACGTCCGGTCAGGTCCAGTCCATCAGTGGCTGGACCGGATGGCCTCTACGGCCGTGATCACGGCGAGCAGGCCGAACACGGCGCCTGCCAGGCGCCTGATCAGTGCGAAGGGAAGGCGTCGGGCCATCTGGTTGCCCAGCAGCACCGCCCCCCCGGAGATCGTGCACAGGGCGGCCCACGAGCCCACGAAGACGCTGAACGCGCTGGAGTAGCGGGCGACGAGCCCCGCGGTGAACAGCTGCGACAGGTCACCCCACTCTGCGGTGAACAGGACCAGGAAGCTGGTCAGGACCACGCGCGTGGACCCCCTGGCGTCCGCGGCGGCACCAAACTCGCGCTCTTCCTCTTCGACGACCTCAGCTGCGCGGTACGCGCCCCGGAACATCACTACCGAGCCGACGGCGAACAGGCCCGACACGACAAGCAGGACCGGCCGGCGCGGCAACAAGGACAGCAGTCCGCCGAACGCGACGGCGACCAGGCACTGCACGAAGAAGGCCGCGCTGACGCCGATCCAGACCGGCCAAGCCCTGAAGCGGGCGGCCAGCACGATCGTGGCGACGAGGGTCTTGTCGGGAAGCTCCGCGGGCAAGATCACCGCGAACGTAGCCGCTGCCACGCCCAGGTCCACGACAGCCGACATCAGGGCGACCCACCGGTTCGGGTCACGAGAACCTGTCGAGGGGGCCGCTGCCGCCGCCTGGCACCCGGTTCACGGGTGTGAACGGCCTGATCGGCGCCTCGACCCCGCGCCGCGGCCCGCTCCACAGCGCCGGCACAGCGTCGATGAGGGAAGCCAGCTGGTAGGCGATCGACTCGTAGTTGACCCGCCACCCCCGAAAGTGCGGCCACGCCTGCGCGGCGGTGCGTTCCATCGGGAACCCGCCCTGCTCCAGCCGCGCCACGCCCTGCTCGAACTCCTCGAACCGCAGTGCGATCGGATCGTCCGGGCTCGGGTCGTCGTCGTACGGCAGGCCGGTGGTCTTGGCCAGCGCCCGAAGGCAGACGAAGCCCATCCGGATCGCCATGCGGGCCTCCCCTTGACGCAGGGAAGGGTTCAAGGACAGTTGCAGCGCCGCGGCGTCCATCACCGACAGCAGCCCGACCAGCCAGTTCCGGGTCGGCTCCTGGGAGCGGAAGAAGATCAGGACCGGGTAGTTGGAGTGGCTCTCAGAGACGTCGGCCGCCCATCTCTCCCACCCGCGGAAGAGCTCGGCCAGGTTGTCCAGGGAGGAGACCGAGGCGTGTCTGGCCAGGATCTCCGGCCCCCAGTTCGGCTCGCCGGCCCGGGAGTCGAGCAAGGTCACCTCGGACTCGCGCCTGTTGTACGCGCCGTACAGGGCGGGCAGGTAGCCGATCTGCAGGCCGATCACGATCGGCCCGGTCATCGCCGCGGCGAAGTCCACGACCGTCAGGCGTGTGCGGTCGGTGGACGCGAAACCCAAGGTCAGGACGCTGGACCCGGCCTCGCGGAACGCCGCGGTCAGCCCGAGGCTGCTGATCGAGTAGATGAGCAGGCCGTAGCCCACCAGGTACAAGACCAGCCAGGAGACCAGGATGACGATGATCGTCAGGGGGGCTGACCAGGCCAGAATCTTGTCCCGCGTCGCGTAGACGCGGCTGCGGTCGGCGACCGCGCGGAACGGAAGTGCCACCACTCGCGAGATCCGACGGGTCAGCCCCGAGCGCAGCCGCCGCGGCACCACCAGGTTGCGCAGGACGCTGGACGTCGTCCCGACCACCACGAACAGGCCGGCGGCCAGAGCCAGGACGCGCAGGAAGGTCACGTGAGCAATCCTGCTGCATACGCGGCCGCCAGCGCCTCGGCCAGGACCGCCTTGACGGGCCGGCCGGTGCGCTCGGCGACGTCGGCCACGTCGGTGAACTCGGGCTGGGCATTGACCACCACCTTGTCCAGGCTCGCGGTCTTGATCCGCACCGGGGCCCCGGAGACCGTGACAGTCACCCACGCCCGCTCGAGCTCTCGCTTGCCGACCAGATGTTCGCGCAGCCCGATCGCGGAGGTCTGGGTGAACACCGCGGTGCGCACCGCGGCGCCCGCGGCGACCGGGGCGAGAACCGACAACGTGTGCGCAGGCCGGCCCTTCTTCATCAGCACCGGGGTGAGCCACGCGTCGAAGGCGCCGGCCTCGAGCAGCGCCTGCAGCACGCCAGGCCAGAGCCGGGGATCGAGGTCGTCCACGTTGGTCTCGACCAGCAGCGCCACTCGTGCAGGGTCAGGCTCTGGCGGGCCCAAGCCGTCCACAGCCGGCTCGAGCAGCACCACGCGCAGCACATTGGGCATCTCGTCCAGGTCCCGGGCACCCGCGCCGTACCCGACAGCGAGGACCCGGCCGAGCGGCATCAGACCCCAGGCGGTCACAGTGGACGCCAGCAGGGCCGCACCGGTGGGCGTGCACAGCTCGTGGGGGACGTCGCCGGAGTAGACCGGGGCGCCGGCGTCACCGAGCAGTGCCAGCACCGCCGGCGCGGGAACTGGCAGCAGGCCGTGCGCGGAGCGGACCATGCCGCCGCCGACGGCGACCGGGGAGCTCGTCGCGCCAGTGACCCCGAGCGCGTGCAGGGCCGCGCAGGCCCCGACGACATCGGCGACTGCGTCCAGGGCGCCCACTTCATGGAAGTGCACCTGGTCCGGCGAGGTCCGGTGCACGGCAGCCTCCGCGACCGCGAGCCGGCCGAACACGTCCAGGGCCCGGGCCCGCACCGCCTCGCTGAGGTCGGCCCCCTCCAACAGGCCCCGGATGTTCCCCCACGTGCGAACCACGCTGGTCGCCGAGACCCGCACATGCACCTTGACCGCTCCCAGGCCCTGGCGCAGGACCTGCTCGGTGTCGATCACAATTGGGTCGACGCCGACGGCGTCGACCGCCGACTGGACGACGTCCAGCGGCGCGCCGGCGTCGATCAGCGCCCCCAGGAACATGTCGCCGCTTGCCCCGGCGAGCGGCTGGAACCATGCGGTGCTCACCGCGGACCCTGGCTGAGGCGGCCGCTGCCTGCCCCCCCGTGGGCAGTGTTTCCGCCGGCAGTGTTTCCGCCCGCGGTGTTCCCACTGATCGGGTTGGCCCGGGCGGACCCACGTGCGACGCGTGCGGCGTGCACTCCGGCGCCGAAGCCGTTGTCGATGTTGACCACCACCACTCCGGGAGCGCAGGAGTTGAGCATGGCCAGCAGCGCGGCCAGGCCGCCGAACGAAGCGCCGTAGCCGACTGACGTCGGCACGGCGACCACGGGCACCCCCACGAGGCCTGCGACCACCGATGCCAGCGCACCCTCCATGCCGGCCACCACGACCAGAGCGTCCGCCTGCGCAAGCTCACCTCGGACGTCGATCAGGCGGTGGATGCCGGCGACCCCCACATCATCGACCCGGCGCACCGCGGCGCCGAATGCGCGCACAGTCACCGCTGCTTCGGCGGCGACGTGCGCGTCGGATGTTCCGGCGGCGACCACGCTCACCAGCCCACGGGGCTCGGGGACCGGCCCGAGTGTGACGGTGCCGGCGAGCTCGTCGATGTCGGCCTGGGGGAAGGCGCGCGAGAGCGCCGCCATCGACTGCGGGGGGACGCGGGTCACCAGGACCGCCCGGTCCGGGTGGGCTCCGGTCAGGGCGTTGAGCAGGCTGACGGTCTGGTCGGGCGTCTTTCCCGCGCCGTAGACGACCTCGGGGTCGCCGGTGCGTTCGGCCCGCTGGACGTCCACGCGCGCGAACCCGAGGTCGATGTACCCCGGGTCCGTCCCGTCCGGCGTCATGCCGGGACCCTAGTGGCCGCGGCTCACGACCCGTGCCGTGGGCACCAGCCGATACCCTGGCCGGGCTGAGGTTCGGATCCGACGTCTCCGGGAGAATCGTGTCGCTCGACCCCTCCGCCACGAGCATCGTGGCGGTCTGCGGAGCCGTGGCCGCGGCGATCGGTGTCCTGCTGGGGATCAGTGCCCACCTGCGTATCCGGCGACTGCGGCGGGACTACACGCTCCTTCAGGGTGAGGGCGCCCAGGAGTCCTTCGTGGAGGCTGCGGCGCGCACCGGGCGGCTGGTGGAGGTCCTTCGAGGCGAGGTGGGCGAGGTCTCGACCGGGCTGGAGGATGTCCGGACCGACCTGGCCGACGCGATCCGGCACGTTGCCGTGGTCCGCTACGACGCGTTCGGAGACATGGGCGGGCGGCTGTCGTTCTCGGCGGCGATGCTCGACGACTCCGGTGACGGCCTGGTGCTGAGCTCCATCAACGGCAGAAGCGAGACGCGGACGTACGCCAAGGGGGTCAAGGGCGGGACGTCGGAAGCACCGTTGTCACCGGAAGAGGAGCAGGTCGTGGGCTGGGCGCTGCGCGGACACGCGCCGACCCCCCCGCCGCGGCCGCACAAGTCCAGCAGGCTTCCCGAATGAGCCCGCCCGTTGCCCGCTACGCCTACCTGGGACCTGCGGGGACGTTCACCGAGGCGGCGCTGCTGGTGTGCCTGCGTGATCTCGGCTTGGACTCCTCGGCCGAGCTTGTCCCCCACCAGTCCGTCGCGGCGGCCCTGGACTCGGTCCGCAGCCGACAGTCGACAGCGGCGATGGTCCCCCTGGAGAACTCGGTCGAGGGCTCGGTCTCCGCGACCCTGGACGAGCTCGCCTTCGGTGCGCCTCTGGTCATCCGGCGCGAGACCCACCTGCCGGTCTCCTTCGCCCTGCTCGGGCGCCCGGGAACCGCCCTGGCCGGGATACGCACCGTCGCAAGCCACCCGCACGCCCAGCCGCAGTGCCGCCGCTGGCTCGCCGCCCACCTGCCCGAGGCCGAGTGGGTGGCGGCCGCCTCGAACGCGGACGCGGCACGACTCGTCGGCGAAGGTCGTTTCGACGCCGCGCTCGCGGGGGCGTTCGCGGCCCAGGTGTACGGCCTGGAGGTCCTCGCCGACCCGGTGCACGACGTCAGCGGCGCCGAGACGCGGTTCGTGCTGGTCTGCGCCCCGGTGTCGCCGGAACCGGCCACCGGATCGGACAAGACCTCCCTGGTGCTCGTCATCGGCAAGGACCACCCCGGAGCCCTGCTCGAGATCCTCACCGAGTTCGCGGTCCGCGGCATCAACCTGACCCGGATCGAGTCGCGGCCCACCGGCGGCGGGATCGGCGACTACTTCTTCTCCGTCGACGCCGAGGGGCACATCGACGAGGCCAGGGTGGGCGAGGCCTTGATCGGCCTGCACCGGATCTGTGCCGACGTGCGCTTCCTCGGGTCCTACCCGCGCGCGGACGGCGCCCGCCCCAGGCTTCGCCGGGGAGTCTCGGACACCGAGTACGGCCAGGCACAGGCCTGGCTGGCACGGATCCGGGACGGCCGCTCCTGACCTGCCACGGCCCGGCCTGACCCGGCCAGTTGTCTGCCCCTCCCGCGTCGACCCCGACCCGCGGACTCTGGCCACGACGGGGCCCCTGCACGCCCGGCCCCGGAACGGATGAGACGGGAGCACGCCCATCGCCTACAGCTGCCGAGGCCGACCTGCTGGCGGCCTCGACGCCTTGCGGTGGCCGAGCAGCTGCTGCGTGAGCTGGCCACCACCGAACCGGCACGGGCCCGGCACCTGCATGCGGAGCTCGTGGGCACGATCGCGTGCCCCCGGATACCCGGCTGACGAGCCCGCGATGACCCGCGAAGCACTGGTGGGGCAGCGCCCCGCCGGCCCGCGGCGGGGACTGAGATCCGCTGACGTCGCGGCGCCCCCTCGACAAGCACGACGCAGGGCGTGCGGGCGGTCGCTGCGCCGGTACGCTCGCAGGGTGATCGATCTGCGCCTCATCCGCGAGCAGCCGGACGTGGTACGTGCCTCCCAGCGAGCGCGCGGCGAGGACGAGGCGGTGGTCGATGCCCTCGTCGCGGCCGACGAGCAGCGGCGAGCCGGCGGCGTCGCGTTCGACACGCTGCGCGCGGAGCAGAAGGACGTCGGCAGACAGGTGGCGCGGGCGCAGGGCGACGAGAAGGCCGCTCTGCTCGCCCGGGCCAAGGAGCTCGCGGCCCAGGTGCGAGAAGCTGAGTCGGCGGCGGCGGCCGGCGCCAGCCGTGCCGAGGAGCTGCTGCTGGCCCTGTCCAACGTGGTCGACCCGGCGGCGCCAGTTGGCGGGGAGGAAGACTTCACCGTCCTGCAGACGGTGGGAACCCCCCGCGACTTCTCCGCGGAGGGCTTCACCCCCAAAGACCACCTCGAGCTCGGACAGGGGCTCGGCGCCATCGACGTCGAGCGCGGCGCCAAGGTCTCCGGGTCACGGTTCTACTACCTGACCGGGGTCGGGGCGCTGCTGGAGCTCGCCCTCGTCCAGCTGGCGATGGAGCAGGCGGTCGCGACAGGTTTCGTGCCGGTGATCCCGCCGGCGCTGGTCAAGCCGGCGGCCATGGAGGGCACCGGGTTTCTCGGCCAGGCCGCCGAGAACGTGTACCGGCTCGAGGCCGACGACCTGTACCTGGTCGGCACGGCCGAGGTGCCGCTGGCCGCGTACCACATGGACGAGATCTTGGACGCCTCGGTCCTGCCCCTTCGTTACGCGGGGTTCTCCCCGTCGTTTCGACGCGAGGCCGGCTCCCACGGCAAGGACACCCGGGGCATCTGGCGCGTCCACTGGTTCGACAAGGTCGAGATGTTCTCCTACTGCCGGCCCGAAGAGGCCGCGGCCGAGCACGCCCGGTTGCTGGCCTGGGAGCAGGAGTTCCTCGGCAAGCTCGAGCTCCCGTACCGGGTCATCGACGTGGCGACCGGCGACCTCGGCTCCTCGGCGGCGCGCAAGTTCGACTGCGAGGCCTGGATTCCCACCCACGGGGACTACCGGGAGGTGACGTCGACCTCGAACTGCACGCAGTTCCAGGCCCGGCGGCTCTCGATCCGGATGCGCGAGGGCGACCAGAACCGGCCGCTGGCCACCTTGAACGGGACGCTGTGCGCCGTGACACGCATCATCGTGGCCCTGCTGGAGAACCACCAGCAGGCGGACGGCTCGGTCCGCGTTCCGCAGGCCCTGCGCCGGCATCTGGGCGGGCGCGAGTTCCTGCAGCCGCTGTCCTGACCGGCCCGACTCTTCGTCGTGTCGGGGAGCGGCGCGCCAGGACCCGATGCCGGCGGCGGCGTCAGCCGACGGAGGGCACGGTGGCCAGCCCCGCGGCGAACCGCTCGTCCGAGACGGGCTCGTCGACCATCCGCCCGTCCAGGAACGCCTCGTAGGACGCCAGGTCGAAGTGGCCGTGCCCGCACAGTGCCGTGAGGATGACCTTCTCCTGTCCGGACTCCTTGCAGGCCAAGGCCTCCCGGATGCAGGCCGCCAGCGCATGGGTCGGCTCGGGGGCGGGCAGGATGCCTTCGGTCCGGGCGAACTGCACGCCGGCGGCGAAGCACTCGTTCTGCCCGATAGCGACCGCCTCCATCAGGCCCAGCTCGTAGATGTGCGAGATCAGCGGCGCCATCCCGTGGTAGCGCAGGCCACCGGCGTGGATCGGGTCGGGGATGAAGTCGTGACCGAGGGTGTGCATCTTCAGCAGCGGTGTCATCCCCGCGGTGTCACCGAAGTCGTAGGCGTAGACGCCCTTGGTGAACGACGGGCACGACGCCGGTTCCACGGCCCTGATCGTCGGGTTCATCCTCCCGGCCATCTTCTCGCGCAGGAACGGGAAGGACAGCCCGGCAAAGTTGGAGCCACCTCCGGTGCAGCCGACGAGCAGGTCCGGCTTCTCGCCGATCTTGGCGAACTGCAGCAGGGCCTCCTCGCCGATGATGGTCTGGTGCAGCAGCACGTGGTTGAGCACCGATCCCAGGGCGTACTTGGTGTCCTCGGACGTCGCGGCGACCTCCACGGCCTCGGAGATCGCGATTCCCAGCGACCCCGGGTGGTCCGGGTTCAGCTCGAGCTGGGCTCGGCCCGCTCCGGTCAGCGCTGACGGCGAGCGGTGTACCGTGCCGCCGAAGGTTTCGATCATGAGGCGGCGGTACGGCTTCTGGTCATATGACGCCCCGACCTGCCAGACCTCGCACTCCAGCCCGAACAGGGCGCAGGCGAAGGCCAGGGCGGTGCCCCACTGTCCGGCGCCGGTCTCGGTGGTGAGCTTGCGCACGCCGGCTTTGGCGTTGTAGAACGCCTGCGGCACCGCGGTGTTCGGCTTGTGGGAGCCGGCGGGCGAGCCGCCCTCGTACTTGTAGTAGATGCGAGCCGGGGTGCCGAGCGCCTTCTCCAGCCGGTGCGCCCGGAACAGCGGCGACGGGCGCCACAGCCGGTAGACGTCCAGGACCTCGCCAGGGATGTCCACGAACCGGTCGCCCGTGACCTCCTGGAGGATCAGGTCCATCGGGAACAGTGGCGCCAGGTCGTCGGGTCCCACCGGCTGCAAGGTCCCCGGATGCAGCGGGGGAGGCGGCGGCTCGGGCAGGTCGGGGATGATGTTGTACCAGCGCGTCGGCATCTCCGACTCGTCGAGTGTGATCTTGTGCTGGTTCACTGTCGCCTCAGTCATGTCCGCACGCTAGCGGGTGCGACGGCGTGAGCGCGATGGGTTCATCCGTGATTGGCTGAACCAATGCTGGCGCAGCGCACCGCTCCTGGCCGGATGGCTGTCGGGCTGGTCGCGACCGACCTGGACGGCACGATCGTGCGAGCGGACGGCACCGTCTCGCCGCGGGTGGTCGCGGCGATCGCCGCGGTGCTCGACCGCGGCGTCCCCTGGGTCTTCGTCACCGGTCGGCCGCCGCGCTGGATGCACGACGTCGCCAGGGCCACCGGGCACCGCGCAGTCGCCATCTGCGCGAACGGCGCCCTCGTGTACGACCTGCACGACGAGGTGGTCCTGGAACGTTACGAAATTTCGCGGTCCCTGGCCCTGGAGACGGTCCGCAGGGTTCGCGCCGTCATGCCGGCCGCGGCCTTCGCCGCCGAGACCGGCTCAGGCTTTCGACGCGAGTCCGCCTATCGGCCGCGCTGGGAGCACGCGGACCTGATCGTCGCCGCGACGGCAGAGGACCTGTTCGTCCAGCCGGTCGCCAAGCTGCTGGTCCGCGACGAGACCAGCACCGGTGATGCGATGCTCGCCCTGGCTGAGGCCGCGGTGGGCCACCTGGTGACCGTGACCCACTCCAACCCGGTCGACTGCCTGCTGGAGCTGTCCGCGCCCGGGGTGAGCAAGGCCACCACCCTTGCACGGCTGGCCGCCAGGCATGGGGTCGACGCAAGGGGGGTCCTTGCGTTCGGGGACCAGCCGAACGACCTGGCCATGCTGGCCTGGGCCGGCACCGCGTACGCCATGGGCGGCGGACATCCCGATGTCCTTGCCTCGGTACAGGCGCACGCCCCGTCGGTCGAGGAGGACGGGGTGGCTCGAGTTGTCGAGGGTCTCTTGGCTGACGGGACCATCCGAGCGCTGGGCACATCTGACGACGACCGGCGGGCCGCCGGCGGGCCGCAAGGACGCCGTAGGCGCCCGCAGGGCCCGTCGGGGTCAGAGGTAGAGACCGTTTCCTGAGCGCCCCGGCTGGTCGCGGTCGTCGGGGCCGCCCGGCTCGGATTGCTGACCGGCGCCCGGAGGTAGGGCGCGGCGGCGCATCTCTTCGAACTGTGCGCGTGCGGCCATCTGCTGGGCGAAAAGCGCGGTCTGGATGCCGTGGAACAGCCCTTCGAGCCATCCGACCAGCTGCGCCTGAGCGATCCGCAGCTCGGCCTCGCTGGGCACCGCGCCTTCACCGAACGGCAGCGATATCCGTTCGAGCTCGTCGACCAGCTCCGGCGCCAGGCCCGCCTCCAGCTCTTTGATCGAGCGCTGGTGGATTGCGGCCAGACGTGCGCGTCCCGCCTCGTCCAGCGGCGCCGCCCTGACCTCCTCCAGCAGCTGCTTGATCATGCTTCCGATCCGCATCACCTTGGCAGGCTGCTCGATGAGCCCTGCGACGCCCGGCTCGCCGTCCCCGTCGCCAACTCCTGGGCCGGAGCCCACACCGACGACCACGCCGGGGACGGCAGGGGAGGCGACGGGCCGGCCGTCAGGTCCGACGATGACGATCTGCTGGTCGGGGCCGGGTTCGGTCATGCCCCCATCCAACCGCAACATCCCGGCGGTGGTCGCCGCACCCCCGATGCCGGACCTCACCGGGCGGGCAGCGTCGCGGGGTCGCCCGGCTCCCGTGCCGGCGCGGACCGACGAGCCTGCGGCACGGTGTGGGTCGCCTCGGCTGGTCGGGCGGACCCACACGGCGCCGGGGCGTCCGCGGCGCGGCACCGTCGCGGGCGCGAGCCCCGACTGCGAGCCGTCTGGGTCAGTGCCCTGCCGGGGCTACGGTCAGGACCACCTTGCCCACGTTCTCGCCGGCCTCGACCACGCGGTGCGCCTGCGCCGCCGACTCCAGCGGCAGGATCCGATCCACGACCGGGCGCAGCGCCCCGGTGGCCAGCAGCGGCCACACGTTCTCAACGACTGCGGCGACGATCGCCGCCTTCTGCTGGCCGGGCCGTGACCGCAGGGCCGTGACGGCGAGGATGGCCCGCTTGGCCATGAGCGCGCCGAGATCGATGCCGGCTGACGTCCCGCCCTGCAGCCCGATGACCACCAGCCGACCACCGATCGCGAGGGCGTCGATGTTGCGCGCAAGGTAGCTGGCCCCCATGTTGTCCAGGATCACGTCCGCCCCCGCCCCGTCGGTGGCTGTGAGTACCTGCTGTTCGAACACCTCCCGCCGATAGTTGATGCACACGTCCGCGCCGAGTTCGCTGCACCGCTGGAGCTTCGCGTCGCTGCCGGCCGTGACGATCACCCGTGCCCCAGCGCTCTTCGCGAGCTGGATCGCGCAGGTGCCGATCCCCGAGCCCCCTCCGTGCACGAGCACCGCCTCCCCAGGAAGCAGGTGGGCCAGCATGAACAGGTTGGACCAGACCGTTGCCGTGACCTCCGGCAGCGCGGTCGCGGTGACCAGGTCCACCCCGACCGGGCACGGCATCAGCTGACCTGCCGGCACCACGACCTGCTCGGCGTAGCCGCCCCCCGACAGCAGAGCGGCCACAGCATCACCGGGCTGCCAGCGCTCGACGCCCGGACCTGTGGCCAGCACGGTCCCCGAGCACTCCAGCCCCGGGTAGGGCGAGGCACCGGGAGGCGGTGGGTAGACGCCGCGCCGCTGGAGCAGGTCGGCGCGGTTGACCGCTGTCGCCACGACGGCAACCAGGACCTCACCCGGCCCGGGCGGTGCGGGGTCCGGGACCTGCTCCCACGTCAGGACCTCAGGACCGCCGGGCTCGCGAATCGTGACCGCGTACATGGCAGCGAGCGTAGAGCCGGCGCCGGCTCGGCCGCCGCGTCGACGTCATTCCTCGCGGCGCAGCCGCAGGGCGAGCAGGTCCGCCTCCAGGATGTGGGCGGACCGGGCGGCCAGCGCCCTCCAGTCGTCGTTCGCAGCGTGCAGGTATCGCCCGGACAGGGCGTCCAGCGCCCCGGTGTCCAGGAACTCGACCAGGTCTGCGGTCAGCGCAGGAGCCGACCACAGGTCCGGGTCGTCCCACTCGTCGGCGAAGACCTGCGCCGTCATGTCGGTCTTCACGGTGCCTGGCGAGATCGCGAAGACGCGCACTCCGAACGGGGCCGCCTGCGCCGCCAGCGCGTCGGTGAAGCGGACCACGGCCGCCTTGCTCGCCATGTACGCCGAGTCGATCCCGCCGAGACCCCCGCCACCATCGACCCGGAAGAACGCGGCGTTGGACGCAACGTTGACGATCCGGCCGGCACCTCGTGCGGTCATGCCAGGCAGCACCGCCCGGCAGCAGGCGTACGTCCCCAGCACGTTGACCTCGAAGACCTCCCACCACTGGTCGGCCCCGGTCACCCATGCCAGCGTTCCGGGACCGGCGATGCCCGCGTTGTTCACCAACAGCCGGATCGGGCCGACAGACGCCTCCACCTCGGCGAGTGCAACCCCGACGGCGACCGCGTCGCGGACATCCAGCGGCACCGGCACGGCGCCGGTCTCCACGGCGAGGGCGTCAAGCTGGTCGGTCGAGCGCGCCACTGCGACCACGCGGTAACCGGCGGAGGCCAGCCGGCCGGCCACCACCCGTCCGATTCCGCGGCCGGCACCGGTCACCACGGCCACGGGACGGTCGCTGCTCACCCAGGCGACGCTAGCAGCGCCGGGGCGCGGGACAGCGAGGCTGGGTACCCGTCCGGTCGTCTCCGGCCGGGTATCTGGTCCCGGGCGCTCACGGTCAGGGAAGGGCGAGCACCTCAACCTCGCTGCCGGCCACGGCGCCTCCGGGGGGGATGACTGCGATCGCCGATGCTGCGGCAAGGCCACGCAGCATCGCCGGGCCGATGTGCGGCAGTGCGCCGGTGTCGTCCACCGGGACCAGGCGAGCCTGCCGGGGATGACCGGTGACTTCAGTGGCCAGCAGCATGGTCCGCCTCGGCGCCGGGCCGAGCCCGGCCAGGGCCCGCACCGCCGGGGCCACCAAAGTCACCAGCCCGCAAACCGCGGCCAGCGGGTTGCCCGGCAGGCCCACCAGCCGTCGGCCATCCGGCAGACGGGCCATCAGCATCGGATGGCCGGGACGCACGTCGACCCCGTCGACCACGAGCTCGGCCCCGACAGAGACCAGGGCCGCGTGCAGGTGGTCGCGGCGCCCTGCGCCGGTGGAGCCCGTAGTCACCAGCAGGTCCGCCGTGCAGGCTGCCAGCGCCTCCACCAGGGCGCCTGCGGTGTCTTCGACCCGCCGCGCCGGTGGCGCCTCGGCGCCCAGATAGCCCAGCCATGGCGGCAGCATGGTCCCCAGCGCGTCCCGCACGAGCCCGCCTCGAGCCGGACCGGCGTTGAGGAGCTCGTCGCCCAGCACCAGCAGGTCCACCACCGGCCGGACGACCGCCAGCACCGTGTCGTGACCGGCCGCCGCCAGGAGGCCGACGACCGCCGGCGTCGCAGCTGTTCCGCTGCGGACCAGAACGTCGCCGGCGCGGCACTCCGAGCCGGCCTCGCGCACGTCGGCTCCCGCGGCCGGCCTGGGTCCGCGCGGCAGCAGCACCCCGCGGTCGGGCACGATCTGCCCGTCCTCGACGCGCAGGACCCCGTCGGTGCCCTCGGGCGTCGCACCGCCGGTGGTGATCGCCGCCGCCGTACCGGGCAGCAGAGCGCTGCCCTCTGGAGCGATCGTCCACGGCGGATCACCGCAGAACGCCCAGCCATCCATCGCCGACGCGCGAAAGGCAGGCAGGTCGGTGACGGCGAGGACCTCCTCGGCCAAGGCCAGCCCGGTCGCAGCCGAGAGGGTGGCGCGGACCGTGCGCAGCGGCGGTAGCGCGGCGGCCACCTCCCGTGCCGCCCACCAGCTCAGCGACCCCGTCGGGATGCTAGGCGTCACGGGCCCGGCGCAGCCGTGGCGGCAGTCCCGTCCTGGTCGGGTCCGGGCGACCAGGAGGACGCAAGGGCCTGCGCGCGGCCGGCAGCAGCAGCCACCGCCCCCGGCTCCCCCGCTCGCAGCCCGGCCGCGTACCCGACCAGGAACGTCGTCAACGGTGCGGCCGGGCGGTCCACCCGGTGGGCGGCATCGCGGGCGACGTCCAGCAGCAGCTTCACGTCGACGTCGACGTCGACACCCAGCTCCTGGGCCAGGGCCGCCACCCAGTCGTCGAGCACCATGTGATCGCCTCCAACGCGTCCGGCCGGCACCGCAGCCCGTGCAGCGTACGGCAGGGCAGCTCGCCCTCCGGGCACTAGCGTGTCAGGCGCGCCCGCGACGACCATGAGGCGCGACGGTCCGCGGACAAGGAGGCGACGGCTTGACCGATGCGGTGCTGTACACGGTCGTCGACGGTGTGGCGACCGTGACTCTCGACCGACCCCAGACACGCAACGCCCTGAGCCCGGACACCCTTGCGGCCCTTCACGACGCGCTGCTGCGTTCGGCAGAGGACCATGCGGTACGGGTCGTCGTGCTCACCGGAAATGGAGCCACCTTCTGCTCGGGAGCGGACCTCAGTGCCGCGGACCTCAGTGCCGCGGACCTCGGTGCCGCTGACCTCAGTGATGGTGACCTCAGTGCCGCTGACCTCAGTGATGGTGAAGCAGGCCGGTCACGGTTCGCCGCTGGAGGCGCCCAACGTCTGGTCTCGGTCCTGCAGGTGCTACTCGACCATCCCAAGCCGACGATCGCTCGGGTCCAAGGCCATGTCGCCGGAGGCGGGAATGGCCTGGTCGCCGCATGTGACTTCGCGGTGGCGGTCACGCAGGCACGGTTCGCCTTCTCCGAGGTGCGACTGGGCGTGGCGCCGGCAGTAGTGGCGGTGGCCTGCCTACGCGTGATGCGGCCGCGCGACGCCGCCGAGCTGATGCTCACCGGCGAGACGGTGGGAGCAGAGCGCGCGCTGGCCGCCGGCCTGGTCAGCGCAGTCGTGGAGCCCGTCGCGCTCGACACCACCGTGGCGGCATGGGTCAGCCAGCTGAGCCGGGGCGGACCCGGGGCAGTCGCCGCGACGAAGACCCTGCTGCGCCGGGTGCCCGGGATGGACCGGGACGAGGCTTTCGCCTGGACGGCGCAGCTGTCCCAGGAGCTGTTCGGCGGCGCTGAGGCTAACGACGGCATCGCCGCATTCCTGGCTCGACGGTCCCCGCCGTGGGCGTCCCGAGCCTGACCAGGTCGGTCGACGTCGGTCCAGTCGGTCCCGGTCAGTGTTAGTCCAACGGTTAGTCCAACGGTTAGTCCAACGGTTAGTCCAGGTCGTCGGGGGTGTCCACGTCGCGAGCTGCCCCCCAGATGTCGGGCACGGGAACCAACCGCGCTCCCTCGAGCAAGAGGCGTAGCGGCCGACCATGCGTCGGGCCAGGGCTGCCACCTGCCGACCGCTCGGCTGACCGGCGAGCGTCGCTGTCCGGCTCTGCACTGTCCGGCTCTGCACTGTCCAGCTCGGCGAGCCGGGCCTGCAGCCGCGCACGGCGCCAGGCCGTAGCCAGCACCTGCGGATTGCCGTCCTGGTCGACCAGCACCGCGCCGTCGACAGGTTCGCCGCCAACAGATGTGCCTAGGGCGGCCAGCAGGGCCGGGACGGCGAGGCCGATGCTGGGCATGTCCGCCGCGGTGAGCAGCACCGTGGGCGCCGACCCGACGGCCACGCCGGCGGCGGCCGCTGCGAGCGGGCCGCCGAGGGGCGGCTCCTCGCGCACCCATCTGACAGCGAGCCTTCGCGTCGGGCGGGCGGGACCGACGCAGACCACCTCGGCAGAGGCGGGCAGCCCCGCCAGAACCCGGTCCAGCAGCAGCGACACCTTGTCGGCCCCGAACCGGCGAGAGCGTCCGCCCGCCAGCACCACGGCGTCGATCCGTGACCCAGCTGGTTCGGCCATGCGGGCACCCTACGCAGGCCGCGTCGCGACCCGCCCCAGCCCCGCGGCCGGCTCAGGGGTTAGCGTGAGCGGGTCAACTCGCGATCAAGGAGGATCTCGATGGCCGGCACTGACGAGACCAGGGTGCTCAAGGCGGTCCGCACGGACCTGTTCCTCGGTGGCCGGTGGGGACCATCGCAGTCGGGCCGGACCGTCGCGGTGGAAGACCCATCCACCGGCCAGACCATCGCCGAGGTCGCCGACGCCACCGCCGACGAAGGACTTCAGGCGTTGTCCATCGCGGCCGAGAACCAGGCCCGCTGGGCCCGGACCGCGCCCCGCGACAGAGGTGAGATCCTGCGCCGGGCCTTCGAGCTGATGACCCAGCGGGCCGAGGACCTCGCGCTGCTGATGACCCTCGAGATGGGCAAGCCCCTTGCCGAGTCCCGTGGCGAGGTGGCCTACGCCGCGGAGTTCCTGCGTTGGTTCAGCGAGGAGTCGGTCCGGATAGACGGCCGGTTCGGGCTCAGCCCTTCGGGAGACTCCCACCTGATGGTGCTGCGCCAGGCGGTAGGTCCGTGCCTGTTCATCACCCCCTGGAACTTCCCGCTCGCGATGGGCACCCGCAAGATCGGTCCGGCAGTGGCGGCCGGCTGCACCATGATCGTCAAGCCGGCCAAGCAGACGCCCCTGTCGATGCTCGCGCTCGCCCAGGTCTTCGAGGAGGCTGGGCTGCCTGAGGGTGTGCTTTCGGTGCTGACGACCAGCAGTGCCGGCGCCCTGACGGCACCGATGATCAAGGATGCGCGGCTGCGCAAGGTGAGCTTCACCGGGTCCACCGAGGTCGGCCGGGCGCTGGTGCAGGACGCCGCCGACCAGCTCCTGCGCACCTCGATGGAGCTCGGCGGCAACGCGCCCTTCCTCGTCTTCGAAGACGCCGACCTCGACAAGGCCGTCGACGGCGCGATGCTCGCGAAGATGCGGAACATGGGGGAGGCGTGCACCGCGGCGAACCGGTTCCATGTCCACGGCTCGGTGGCCGAGGAGTTCAGCCAGCGGCTCGCCTCGAGGATGGGCGCCCTCCGGCTCGGCCGGGGCACCGAGGATGGCGTCCAGGTCGGCCCGCTGATCGACGAGGCCGGGCGGGGCAAGGTCGAGGAGCTGGTCGCCGACGCGCTCGACCGTGGCGCCAAGGCCCTGACCGGAGGGTCGCGGCCCGACGGTCCGGGCTACTTCTACGCCCCGACAGTCCTGGCGGGCGTGGAGCCCGGCTCGCGCATTCTCACCGAAGAGGTGTTCGGTCCGGTGGCACCGATCGCCACGTTCGACAGCGACGACGAGGCCATCGCCGCGGCGAACGACACCGAGTTCGGTCTGGTGTCCTACGCGTTCACCGAGTCCTGGACGCGCGGCCTGAAGGTCATCGAGGCCCTGGAGGCCGGCATGATCGGGCTCAACCGGGGGCTGGTGTCCAACCCGGCGGCCCCTTTCGGTGGCATCAAGCAGTCGGGCTTCGGCCGAGAAGGCGGCCCGGAGGGCATCAGCGAGTATCTGGATGTCAAGTACGTGAGCACGCCGCGCTGACACACGGGTGGCCCACCAGCCATCCATGCGGCCGGTCGCCGCGGCCACCCGTGGCTCAGGCTCCCCGGTGGGAGTCCCGGCCCGCACCGGCGCCCAGGTGGGCCACCGGGCCGACGCTGCGGACCGCGCCCCTGAGCAGGCTGACCCGGATAGCCTGCCCCCAACCGTGACGGCCCGAGGAGCACCGCGTGGACTTCCGTGACACCCCGTCCGAGGCTGCGTTCAGGGCGGAGCTTCGGGCCTGGTTCTCCGCCAACCTCCCCCCGGGCTGGGCGGGACGCGAGCCAACGGCGGGACTGGAAGACCCCGAGTTCTTGCGCGCGTGGAGCCGGCAGCTGTTCGACGCCGGCTACGCCGGGATCACCTGGCCCACGGAGTACGGCGGGCTGGGCCTGGCGCCCACCTTCCAGGGGATCTACCTGGAGGAGATGGCCAGGCACGATGCGCCTGGCCACGTCGGCGTCATCGGGCTGGGGATGGCCGGCCCAACGATCCTGGCCTGGGGCAGCGACGCGCAGAAGCAGCGCTACCTGCGACCGTTGCTGTCCGGGCAGGAGATCTGGTGCCAAGGGTTCAGCGAGCCGGACGCCGGCTCTGACCTGGCGGGCGTGCGGACCCGGGCGGTGCTCGACGGCGACGAGTGGGTGGTCAACGGGCAGAAGCTGTGGTCCTCATACGCCCACCTTGCCGACTGGTGCCTCCTGGTCGTGCGCAGCGACCCCGAGGCTGAGCGCCACCGGGGGCTTTCGTACCTGCTGGTGGACATGCACGCGCCCGGCGTGGAGGTCCGGCCACTGCGCCAGATAACCGGCGACCCCGAGTTCAACGAGATCTACTTCGCCGATGTGCGGGTCCCGGCGCAGTCGATGCTCGGGGCACCGGGCCAGGGCTGGAGCGTGGCGATGACGACGCTGCTGCACGAGCGGGGGACCCTCGGCTTCGCCCTGACCGCCCGGTACGAGGCACTGCTCGGCCGACTGGTCGAGGCGGTCAAGTTCGAGCGACCCGACGGGACGAGGGCAGCTGACGACCCCCTGGTCCGTGACCAGCTCGGCCAGCTCGCGATCGACCTGGAGGCGCTGCGGTTCACGAACTACCGGTCGTTGACCGCTCTGGTCAAGACCGGCGTGCCGGGGCCGGAAGGATCAGTGGCGAAGCTGCACTGGTCGGAGGCCAACCAGCGCCTCACCGCGCTCGCTCAGGACGTCCTGGGCGCGAACGCGCGCCTGGACGGGGGGTTCTGGGCCTACCAGCAGCTGCGCTCGCGCGGCAACACCATCGAGGCCGGCACCTCGGAAGTCCTGCGCACCATCATCGCCGAGCGTGTTGTCGGCCTTCCCAGGTCCCGATGACCCCCTTTGAGAGGCGGGTGCGCCGTGCCACCGGCGGGCGCTGCCCACACCCGCCGCGCCGGCACGTTTGGCCCACCGGACCGAGCACCTGACCAGGTAAGGACCAATCGAGTGGACTTCGCCTTCTCCGACGACCAGACCCAGCTGCGGTCAGCCGCTGCGAAGCTGTTCGCCGAACGCGTGCCGGTAGCCCGTCTGCACGCCGTCGCCGACGAGCCGGACTCGCCCGGCCGCGGCGGCTACGACGCGGCACTGTGGGATGAGATTGTGGCCCTGGGCTGGGTGGGTATCTCCAGCCCCGACGGGGCCGGCACTTTCCTGGACGAGGTGGTGCTGGTCGAGGAAGCGGGCCGCGCGCTCGTCCCGGTTCCGCTGCTCAGCGCCGTGGTGGCCACGCCGGCCCTGGTCGCCGGCGCCGGCGGTGCTCACCGGCCCGGCGCGACCCGGAGAACGGCCGTGGGGTGGGCGGAGGTCCGCGGTCCGGCGGCCTTCGGCGACGTCAGTGAGATCACCTGCCGCGCTGTGCCGGACCCGTCGGGCGGCTGGCGGCTGTCGGGCACGAAGTCGGACGTCCCCGACCTGGGCGCCGCGCAGCAGGCAGTCGTCGTCGCGCGGACCGCGGAAGGTCCGGGGGTGTTCCTGGTCGAGCTTGACGGCGGCGACCCCCGCGCGGTCGTCGGCCTGCTGGACACGATCGACGGCACGCGACGCATCGGCCAGCTGCTCCTGGAGTCCGCGCCCGCCGCCGCGCTGGCGGCGGACTCTGCGACGGCCGCGACCGTGCTCACCGCCATGCGCAGGAGGGCTCTGGGCGGGCTGGCGGCCGAGTGCGTCGGCGTGGCGTCGTGGGCGCTGGACGTGGCTGCCGCGCACGCCGGCCAGCGCGAGCAGTTCGGTCGCCTCATCGGGACCTACCAGGCCGTCTCGCACCGGATCGCCGACGTCTATGTGCGCACCGAACTCGCCCGGTCCCTGGCCTACCGGGCGGCATGGTTCATCATGACGTCGGAGACCGAGCCGGACCAGAGCGAACCGGGTGCGGTGGACAGCGCCTGCTCGGGCGCGAAGGCGGCCGCCGCCGAGGCCGCGGTGTTCGCCTGCGAGACAGCAATCCAGGTGCTCGGGGGAGTGGGCATGACCTGGGAGCACGCCGTCCACCGCTACTACAAGCGGGCACTGGCCGCGCGCACGTACGCAGGGACGCCCGCCGAGCACCGCGCGATCGTCGCGGCCCGGCTGCTCGACCACTGAGCTGCAACGGCCGCGAGACTCCCCGACTCCCGGACTCCCGGACTCCGGACTTCCAGACAGGAGAGCACCATGAAGGCACTGGTCAAATTGGAGGCAGCACCAGGACTGTGGCTGCGCGACGTCCCCAAGCCCGTGACCGGCCCAGGTGAGGTGCTGATCAAGGTCCTGCGCACCGGGATCTGCGGCACGGACCTGCGCATCCGCGCCTGGGACTCCTGGGCGCAAGGCGCGCTCCGGCCTCCGGTCGTGATCGGCCACGAGATCGCCGGCGTCGTGACCGAGCTCGGCCGCGGCGTCGACACCGTCGACGTCGGGGACCTGGTCAGCGTCGAGGGCCACCTGGTGTGCGGGCGGTGCCGCAGCTGCCTGGGCGGCGCCCGCCAGCTGTGCCCCAACACGGTCAGCGTGGGCGTGGACCGTGACGGCGGGTTCGCCGAGTTCATCGCGGTGACGGCCACCAACGTGTGGAGGCACCCGAACCCCATCGACCCTGAGGTGGCTGCGATCTTCGACCCGTTCGGCAACGCCGTCCACTCGGCGCTGAGCTTTCGGGTGCTGGGCGAGGACGTGCTCATCACCGGCGCCGGTCCCATCGGCATCATGGCGGCCTCGGTGGTCCGCCACGCCGGGGCGCGGCACGTCGTCATCACCGACGTCAGCACGGAGCGGCTCGCGCTTGCGCGCACGATGGGGGCGGTGACCCGCGCCGTCGACATCACCACGACGTCACTGGACGAGGTGATGGCCGACCTGGCCATGGTCGAGGGCTTCGATGTGGGCCTGGAGATGTCTGGCGCTCCGGACGCCCTGCATACGATGATCCGAACCATGGCCCACGGTGGCGAGGTGGCACTGTTGGGACTGCCGTCCGGGCAGATCCAGTTCGACTGGGACCGGGTGATCCACTCGATGCTCACGATCAAGGGGATATTCGGCCGAGAGATGTTCGAGACCTGGTACGCCATGTCAGTCCTGATCAACGCCGGCCTCGACATCGCACCGGTGATCACCCACCGGTTCGGCTTCGAGGACTTCGAGCAGGCGTTCGACGTCGCCGCAAGCGGTCGCTGCGGCAAGGTCATCCTTGACTGGTCGGCGGTCTGAGGATGGCCGAGGTCACCGCCCGTCTGCGCGCCGAGCTGTCGGGCCGGCTCGAACAGATGCACTCGTCGGGAGTCTTCAAGCCGGAGCGGGTGATGTCCTCTGCGCAGTCGACCCATGTCACGGATGAGGCCGGGCGTCCGATCCTCAACCTGTGCGCCAACAACTACCTCGGGCTGGCCGACGACCCGCGGGTCGTGGAGGCGGCCCGACAGGGGTTGTCGACCTGGGGGTACGGCATGGCCTCGGTGCGCTTCATCTGCGGCACACAGACGATCCACCGTACCCTCGAGGAGCGGCTGGCAGCCTTCCTCGGTGCCGAGGACGCGATCTTGTTCGGGTCGTGCTTCGACGCCAACGGCGGGGTCTTCGAGGCACTGCTGGACGAGCGGGACACCGTTATCTCCGATGCCCTCAACCATGCGTCGATCATCGACGGGATCAGGCTGTGCAAGGCCGAGCGGCTGCGGTACGCCAACCGGGACATGGACGAGCTCGAGCAGCGACTGAAGGCGTCCGCCACCAGCCGGTACCGGCTGGTGGTCACCGACGGCGTCTTCTCGATGGACGGCTACCTCGCCCCCCTCGACGAGATCTGCGCGCTGGCCGACCGCTACGACGCCCTGGTCATGGTCGACGACTCCCATGCCGTGGGGTTCGTAGGAGCCGGCGGGGGCGGCACGCCCGAGCTCTTCGGACTCCGCGACCGGGTCGACATCCTGACCGGGACCCTGGGAAAGGCGCTGGGTGGTGCGTCAGGTGGGTACGTGGCCGGTCGTCGCGAGATCGTCGCGCTGCTGCGGCAGCGGGCCCGCCCCTACCTGTTCTCCAACTCCCTCGCCCCGGCCATCGTCTGCGCGTCCCTGGCGGTCCTGGACCTGCTCGAGGACTCCGCTGACCTGCGCGAAACCGTCCACGCGAACGCTGCCCGCTTCAGGGCCGCGATGTCCGCGTCCGGGTTCGACCTGCTTGCGGGGCAGCACCCGATCGTGCCGGTGATGTTCGGCGACGCGGTCCTGGCAGCCGCGATGGCCGAGGCGCTCTTCGACCGGGGCGTGTACGCGGTCGCGTTCTCCTTCCCGGTGGTGCCGCAGGGAAGGGCCCGCATCAGGGTCCAGCTCTCCGCGGCACACACCCCCGACGACGTGGACACCGCGGTGGCCGCGTTCGTCGACGCGCGCCACCGGCTAGCCGGCCCCGGCGGGTAGGCCGTGCCGCACGTCCAGCTCAACTGGCAGCAGTCCGCGGTCCTGGCGGTCGCTTGCGCGGTCGTCGGGCTCGCCCTGCCGGTCCTGCTGCGGCCGCGTCCGGTCGCCAGACGTCGCTGGTTCGAGGCGGTGACCGCAGGAGCGCGCGAGGCCTCGGTTGTCATGGTGCTGTTCACCACCTGGCAGATCGCCGGTGGCCTGGCGTTGACCCGGGTGGCCGGCGCGTTCGAGCGCGGGCGGGCGATCCTGCGGGTCGAGCAGTGGCTGCCGCTGCCGACGGAGCTGACCGTGCAGCACTGGGTCCTGCCGCACCCCGACCTGGTCCGGGCGATGAACGTGTTCTACCTGTACGTCCACATCAACAGCATCACGATCTTCCTGATCTGGCTGTTCGTCCGGCACCGCGACCGCTACCCGTGGGCACGCAACGCCCTGGTGCTGCTGACCGGTGCCTGCCTGCTGGTGCAGATGGTCCCGGTGGCTCCGCCGCGCATGCTGGTGGGCGCCGGCTTCGTCGACACGGCGACGCTGTACGGGGAGTCGATCTACGGACCCTTCGGGTCCGGCATGGCCGACCAGCTCTCGGCGATGCCGTCGGTGCACGTCGGCTGGGCCGTCCTCATCGCCTTCGTGGTCATCACGGTCAGCTCCAGCCGGTGGCGGTGGCTGATCCTGGCACACCCCGTTGCCACCACAGTCGTGGTGGTCGCGACGGCCAACCACTTCTGGCTGGACGGCATCGTAGCCGCAGGGATCCTCGTGGTAGCCCTGCTGATCGCGACCCGCGCGGAGTCCTGGCTGGCGCGCCGTCGGGTCCGGGGCCGCGCGGCGGCCTCGGCCGGACCGGTGGCCGACGCGATGCCCGCGGACTCTGCGACAGTAGCGCCATGAGCCTGCCGCTGAAGGGGCTGCGGACAGTGATCTACCCGGCCCCAGACCTGGCGTCGGCCAAGGCATGGTGGATCACCGTGCTCGGCCGGCAACCGTACTTCGACCGGCCGTTCTACGTCGGCTTCGACGTGGGCGGCTACGAGCTCGGGCTGCTGCCCGACGCCGACCCGGCGGACGGCGTCCTGGCCTACTGGGGTGTCGCCGACTGCGCCGCCGCTGTCGCCGACGCGGTGGCCGCCGGCGCGACCATCCACGCGGCGCCCGCCGATGTGGGGGACGGGATCGTCACGGGCAGCGTCCGGACGCCGGACGGCTCGATCCTGGGGCTGATCACCAACCCCAACGCCGCGCCGTGACTGCCCTGCGCACCTGTGCGATGCTCGTGTCACACGCGCGACGGCGATCCCGGAGGCCGTGAGATGTTCGAGGAAGGCCAGCTCTACGCTCCTATCACCCAGGGAGCCGACGGTTCGGTCGAGGTGCAGCTCGCCCAGGACCACCCCGGCGTCGGTGACCCGGTCTACCGAGCCCGACGCAACACAATCGCGGCTCTGGCGCTCGCCTGGACCCCCGACCAGCCCATCCCGCACGCGCAGTACACCGAGGAGGAGCAGCAGGTCTGGCGACAGGTCTGCAGCGAGCTCGGGGTCCTGCACCGCAGCTTCGCATGCGAGGAGTTCCGGGTCGGCGCCGAACGCCTGGCGCTGCCACGCGAGCGCATCCCCCAGCTGGACGAGGTCACCGCGGCCGTCGAGCCGCTGACGGGCTTTCGCTACGTCCCGGCCGCCGGGCTGGTGCCCCTGCGCGAGTTCTACGGCTCGCTCGCCGACGGGGTGTTCCACTCGACGCAGTACATCCGGCACCACTCAGTGCCGCTGTACACGCCCGAGCCGGACGTCATCCACGAGGTCGTCGGGCACGCGAACTGCCTAGCCAGCGACCGCTTCGCCCGCCTGTACCGGGCGGCCGGGGCCGCCGCCCAGAGGGTGGTCACGGTCGAGGCCCTGGAGTTCGTGTCCAAAGTCTTCTGGTTCTCCCTGGAGTTCGGCATCGTGCGCGAGGAAGGGACCGTGCGGACCTACGGCGCCGGCCTGCTGTCCTCCTACGGGGAGATCCAGCAGATCACCCGGGCTGACCTTCGACCGGTCGACGTCGCCCGGATGGGCGTCCAGACCTACGACATCACCCACTACCAGCCACTGCTGTTCTGCGCCGACGGCTTCGGCCAGGTCGAGGACGTCATTGGAACCTTCTTCGAGACTGTCGACGACGACCTGGTGGCCTCCCTGACGGCGCCCGGGCTCAGCCAGCTCAGTCGGTAACCTTCGGGATCGCCCGCGTCTGGTCCAGATCCGACTCGGCATGACGGGGCACGACCAGCACCGGAACCGTGGCGACACGCAGGATCTTCTGGGCCGTGTCGCCGAGGAAGACCCGGCGCAACGGACCAGCGGTGCCGGACCCGCAGACCAGGACCTCGTCCGGCTGGCAGTCCACGGCCGCCATGGCGTGCTCGAAGTCCTCGCCCTCGGCGATCTCCGCCGTCAGCCTCGTCGAGAAGGGCGCCTCGAGCAGCGCCTGGTCCAAGAACCGGCGCGCGTCGCTGCGCAGCTCGTCGAGCGCGCCCGCGTAGCTGGGCAGCAGGCGTGGCGGCTGCACCACCAAGGTCACCAGCCTCAGCGGCGCTCCCGTTCGCCGGCACAGCATGATCGCGGCGTGCAACGCCTCCGCCGAGTCCAGGCTGCGCTGGTAGGCCACGGTGACCCGGCCCGGCAGCAGCGGCACCCGTCGGTAGACGAAGCCGGTGGGCACCAGCAGGACGGGCACGGACGCACCGTGCAGCAGCTGACCGGACGTCGACCCCATGGCGAGGTGGTCGTGCTCGCCACCGGGGGCCGAGCCGATCACCACCACGGAGGCGCCGACCTCCTCGGCGACTTCGATCAGGCCGCGGCCGCTGGAGGTGTGCGCGTGGACATTGACGTCGTGCAGGACGTCCCGGCTGAGCCGGCCGACGGAGCGGTTCAGCGTCGCGCGTGCCTGCTCGACCAGATAGCCGCGCCACTCCACGTCCACCGCCGTGTCGTTGTGCGCCTGCCAGGGCGTGGGATGGATGTGGCCGAGGACGAGCTCGGCGCGCATCGCACGAGCCAGCGACTCCGCGCAGGCCAGGGCGTCGTCGCCCTGCTCGTCGGGCTGGATCCCCACAAGGATCTTCATGGCCTCATTCTCCCCCGCGGGCCGGTCAGGTCCCACGCGCGTACCCCGCCGAGCAGCCCGGCCGTGTTCGCCACGATCGTGACGTCATCGCCGAGGTCGGGCGGCAGGTGCTTGGAGTTGCCGCCGCCGATGTACAGGCGGTCGAAGCAGACGACGGGCCGCAGCGTCTTCACGGCGCGCCTGACCCTGCTGACCCAGCGCTGGGGGTCGCCGGCCCTACGGGCCAGGTTGCCGAGCTGCCGGTCATAGGTCTGTCCGCGGCGGAACGGGTGCTGCGACAGCTCCAAGTGCGGGGCAAGCACTCCGTCGTCGAAGATCGCCGAGCCCAGTCCGGTGCCCAAGGTGAGCACCAGCTCAAGGCCCACCCCGGCGACCACCGCTGCCCCCTGCACCTCGGCGTCGTTGAACACCCGCGTCGGCCGCCGAAAGGCCTGCGAGAGTGCGCCCTCGGCGTCGAAGCCGCGCCAGAGGCGGGCCAGCGCCGGATCTACCGGGGTGAAGGGTCCGGCGGTCCTTGGGTAGTGCGGTGTCGTGACCACCCGCCCATGTCGGATCATGCCGGGCATGCCGACGGTCACCCGGTCGAAGCTGCCCAGCTGGGCGCTCAGGCCCACCAGCTCGGTGATGAACCGTTCCGGTCCCAGCGGGTAAGGCGTCACGATTCGCACCCGTTCCCCGAGCTGAGCACCGGCCTCGTCCAGGAGCAGAGCTTTCAAACCCGTTCCACCGCAGTCGATCGACAATGTCGTCAGCTCCATGGCCCCAGCGTGCCCGAAACGCTGGCCTGCCTCTCAGATCAGTCCCCGGCGAGTCGCCTCGACGCCCATGCCGAAACGCGTCTGCGCGCTCAGCTTGTGCTGCAGCTGAGCGAGTCGGCGACCGATGGTCCGCGGCGATGCCCCGAGGTGCCTGCTGATCGCCGTGTCGGTCATGTCGGTGGACAGCATGCGAAGAAGGGCGAGGTCGTCGTCGCTGAAAGCCTCCGTCGGCTCGCTTGTGGTCAGCAACATCGCGCGAGACCACAAGTCTTCGAACGTGTGCACCAGATCCTCGACGAGTGCGTGCCCGTGGACGAGCAGCGCTGCGGTGATCCAGGGTCCGTCCGCGGCCAGCGGCAGGATCGCGCTCGACCCGTCGGAGACCAGGAAGCGCATCGGAAGGTGGTTGAGCAGCCGCCCCTGCTCGCCTAGCTCGCGAGCCTGGCGGATGTAGGTGTTGTAGCCGGCGACCCGGAACGCGTCAGCTGCGTAGATCGTTCGCACTGATACTCCGCGCTCAAGGACGTCGAGCATTGTGGGCAGCAGCCTGTGAGGGTCTGCCGGGCGCACAAACGGCTGTCGGTCAAGGTTGAGGATCTCCACGCGGGCAGCGCACAGCAGGTCGAACACTGCTTCGTTGACGCCGTCGCCGACCACCACGAGCGCCGCGTCGGTCGGGCTGGTCCGGTCGGGTTGGCGCCGTCCGTACAGGTCACACAGCTGTTCGACGGCAGCGCCTGCACCGATCAGGGAGGCAGCCTGGACCGCCAGCATGGGTCCGAGGGTGGCTGACGGTGGCTCCGGGATGTAGTGCACCTCGCACGCCCCCGAGGCAGCCACGCCTTGGCCGGGGACGTACGAGAGCATCTGCGTGCTGACCTGGCTGATGAGTGACACGGCGTGCAGTCGAAGCAGAGCCTGCTCAACCTCGACGGGCGGTAGACGAAGGACCTGCGCGATCACCCGGGCTGTGCCACCGCCCGCTGCGACCACCTGTCGGTAGACCCGTTCCTCGACCGGTGAAAGGCCGAGAGGGCCCAGGCCGCTCGCGCGAAGAGCAGGCTTCGGTGTTCCTGGGCCGGCAGCCGGCGGCGTTGTCGGCGTCGGGTGCATCCACGGCGGGTCGGCCTGCTCTATGGGTTCGGTGAGCTCCGCGCAGGAGTGCCGCGGAGCAGTCCCTTGAGGGGGTGAAATCGGTGTAACTGCTGCGCCCGCGTCTGGGCCACTCCCGCCGTGGCGCTCCGCCGTCACTTCTTGCACCTGACTTCCCTGGGCCTGCGGACGTCAGGCCCTCAGCCGTTGCCGTTCAAACCGCCAGAGATCCCCGGTACGTCCCGGAGTAACCCCTACCCAGATGATCTTAGACGTGCCGGTGTCAGCGACGCGTGGCCGACATCGGTCATGACGCCGGTCGGACATTGCCAAGACATCCTCGGCGGCGCAACAGTCGTCTGTGCCACGCAGACGTGATGTGCTCGATGTCGCCCCCCCGACCTCGGCATCAGCGTCTGGCCTGACGGGGGAGGGCGGCTCTCGCTCCCGGCTGTGCTGTGCGTGGTGGGCGACGGTGCTTCGCGGAGTCTGAATCGAATCCGCGGCGCGGCCGGCTCGCTCAAGCCCGGTCTGCTCTGCCACGGCGAGTGTGGGGCGGACCGGGCTACCTTCCGTCCGCGGGCCGCGAGTCGGAGCGCTTCTTCGGGGCCGGTCCTCCGGCGGTTCGGCCGCCTCGGCGGTCGACGACGACCTCGAAGAGCTCACTCACCGGGATGTTGAGGGCCTCCGCCACGTTGAACACGCTGTCCAGGCGCGGCGAGAACGTCCCGGTCTCCATCCGGCTGATGCTCTTGCGGTCGATACCGCAGCGCTCAGCCAGTGCCTCCTGGCTGAGCCCGGCCGCCAGTCGCTGCTCCCGAACCACGTCACCGAACAGCGTGCGCCGCTCGCGCACGTGGTCGGGATTGCGGGACGAGGGCACCGCTGCAGGCTCGCGGCCACGGTCCGCTAAGTCCGTACCATAGCTGGTATATCTGGGTGCATCCCTGCCCTGTGCCAGCGGCAGGTGAGCATTGGGGTTGGCTGGACCCATGCCTGATCACCGGCATCCTGTGTGGCCCGAACGATCGGCGGACCCACCCCGCCGGAGCTCTCACACGGGCCTAAGGTCCAGTCTCGACCCGGGGGGCGCTTCCGGGCCTCCGACCTGCTGGAGCGCCGAGATGTCTCAACCTGCGCAGAGGCTGACCGGCGTTCGGCCAGCTTCAGCGGACCGCCTGTGTTGCCAGTCGTCGACACCAGTCGCAGGACCGCCAGGCGCCTCGATTTGCTGGCGGGGTCGCCGGCCAGGGGGTTGTTGCGGCTCCTCCGTGGATGTCGGCTGACGTGCCACACCCCCGGTGAACTGGGCAGATACCATCTGCAGGCACACGGGAGGGCTCGCATAGTGGCCGAGTGCGGCGGTCTTGAAAACCGCTAGGGGTGCAAGCTCCTCGAGGGTTCGAATCCCTCGCCCTCCGCTCCTGACCTGCGACGATGTGGTTCTCCGCTCGGGCTCGGCCCCGCATCACGAAGATCGAATCGGCGCTTCGTGCCATTTGCGTGCCAGATCGGGAGGCGAAGGGTGGCCGGCACCGGCCAGCCGCCGCCCGTGGGCGGAGTTCTCTCTTAGTTTTGCGTTACCCTTCCCCCATTGGATCTGCAAAACTTTGGGCATCGCACTCGCGCCTGGCGCGCGGCGTGCGCTCGCGGAGTCGCTGCCGCCCGCTGGAGCCTTCGCAGCATGGGAGTTCATCCAAGGCCCACTGCGTCAACGACCGCGCACAGTGGGTGCTCCCCTGCGAGCACCTATCGAAGGACTGTGGCGAGCACGGCGAGGTGAGTACCGCGTCCGCTACCGCATCGACGAGGAGAATCGAAGCGTGGTCGTCCTCGACGTCGACCATCGCCGGGACGCGTACCGGGCCTGACACTTGGGCAGTGGTCCCCGACCCAGGCTCTGGCCCCCGCCGGTGGCCAGATCGGGGCATACCGACCACCGAGGCGAGCGCCGCCAACCCGCCAGAAGCCCAGGCAGGGGCGGCTCAGAACTCGTCTGGTGTGGTGAGCGCTTCGACGACACTGATCTCCGGCGGCCCGGATGCACCCATCTCCCCGACAAGGGCCTGGATGTCTGGTCGGGAGAAGAACTGCTCGAACTGCTGCGGCGACTCCCACTCGTCCACCATGGCGACGAAGCCGTCGCCGACCCCGAAGCGGTGGTGGAGACACCCCGCTCCGCGGGCCTGCTCAGCCACGCCGGCGAGCTCGCTCACCCGCTCGGTCATCATCTTTCTGAACAGGGCGGTGTCGCCCGTGAACTTACCGACGACCAGCACGCTCATGTCCACTCAACCTGCCCTTGGTCGTGACGCTCCAGCCTGTCACGCTACCGCGATCTTGCCGTGTGCAACAGGCTCTCTGTCCGTGTGCACGCGACGCACGGGTTGGGTCACCCTCATCCTCAGCGGCCCCGGTTCTCCGCCACTGAGCACTGCTTCCAAGCCGGGGTGCACGCCACGCGTTGGGTTGGCCGACCTCGCCGTTGTCGCGCTCGCTGGCCGACTTAGCACCAGGGGTTGGCGTGACGTTCGACGAGCGCCACTTCCGAGCGCAGCGCTCGCTCAAGGGGCCACGGCAAGGTCAGTCGAGACTGATACCCCCCCAGTCCCTAGTAAGATCTGGGCTGCTCGGCGAGCCAGTCGCTGGTAAGCCAGTCCCGTCCAACCCCCTGACCTCTGGTAAGTTTCTTGTAGATTACCCCTGGCTCTTCGGTAAGATCATCAGTAAGGTCGGGTGTGTGAGGGACGACGAACTGAGGCGGATCCTCACCCACAGTAATCCGTGGTGGCGGGCCGCTGCGGCTGGTACGAACCCCGCTGCTTGGACGGCCGGTCACCGGCTGCTGCGGGAACGGCTCAAGCATGATCTTGGGTACCGCGCCGACGTTCTGGACGATATTGCCACCGAACCAGTCGAGGACTCGCTGGTGGTCCTGGCTGGTCCCAGACGCGTGGGCAAGTCGGTTGTGCTCGTAGACACGGCGGCCGTCCTGTGCGCGCGCGATGACGTCGACCCTCGCCAGGTCATCCACGTGCCCTGCGACGGGATGAAGGACCGTGATCTACGCCGGGTGCTCACCTTGGCGAGAGATCAGACCCGCTCGATCGACCTCGACCGGCCTCGGCCCCGCGTTTGGCTGTTTGACGAGATCAGCGGGGTTAGGGGCTGGACGGCCGTGCTCAAGTCGGCGCGGGATGGAACCTCGTTCGGGGACGACACAGTCGTAGCCACAGGCAGTCGATGGGTGAAGAACGAGGACGTGGCGGCCAACCTCTTCGCGGGTCGCGCAGGCACTGGTTCGGCTCGGCGGCTGCGGCAGTTGCCGCCGATGAGCTTCCGTGACTACCTCAGCGCCTCGGGTCGTCAACTTGCGCTTCTACCTGTGACCCACCCGGCGGACTTGCAGAGCGCCGCCGTAGACGCCGCGCTCACCGCCGTCGCGTTCGACGTTGACGCGTACGACCTGGCGTGGCAGGAGTACCTGACCTGCGGCGGATATCCGAGGGCAGTGGCTGAACATCTGAGAACCGGCGCCGTGACCGACGCCTATCTGAAGGACCTGGAGGCCTGGCTTCGTAGCGACGTGGACCCCGACGCGCCGCCTGAGTCTGTCCCCAGGCTGTTGGTCGAGCTGAGCCGAAGGGCCACCAGCCCGCTGAACGCCACGACCACCGCTAGGGATCTTGGATACGCAAGCCGCGCCAACTTCGACCTGCGGCTGAGCCGCCTGCGCAACAGCTTCGCCACCCTGACCTGCCCTCATCGCAGTGATTCCGGCGTTGCCGTGGTTGGCAGCCAGTCGAAGGTCTATCTGACTGACCCGCTTCTGGCCTGGCTGCCGGGCCGGCTGCACTCAGGGCTACCGACGCCGGACATGACCCGCCTCGCTGAGATGTCCCTCGGTGTTGCCCAAGCGCATGCGATCGACCAACTGGAGGAAGGACGTTGGCTCGCCGGCGAGACGATCGGATACGCGCTCACCGGATCAGGCAATGAGGTCGACCTGGCGCCGGTCGAAGTGCCTGTGAACGGCGGCGTGGTCCGGACGGTGCCGGTGGAGAGCAAGTGGGTGGACGATGGCTGGCGCGGTGAGGCGCGAGTCATCGAGGGAAAGTACGGGCGTGGCATCCTGGCGACCAAGTCGGTGCTCCGTACCGAGGGCGCTGTCTGGGCGGTACCAGCGCCCCTGGTGGCGCTTCTTCTGCGGTAGTGCCACCGAGACCGACCAGGATCTGCTCCGCATCCTCGGCCTCACCAGTCCGGCTGGCACCCTCCTTCGTGCAGGCAAGCTGCTTCTATGCGAGCCATCAGCAGCCTTGCCCGTGCTGGTCTACCTTTGCTGCGGCACTCCGGCCGGGGCTCCCGAAGACTCTCACCCTTGACATACCGATCCCTGTCGTGAGGCCGATGGCGTCGAGGTCGGAAGCGGATCCACGTACTCACGAGGTCCTCCGCCGCGCGCGAGGCCGGCCGGCTGTAGCAGTAGGCGGCAACTCTTTAGCTCCCGGTGGCTGGTGGGGCCCTGAGCGTCGCGGAGCGCGTTCGTTCAACCAGCTTGAGTGGGATGCCACGGGTCGGTGCAGTGCCGAGCGCTCAACCGCGAGCGACGTCGTGATTCCGCGTGACGTGAGGTGTTAGTCAGGTTCGGTACTCGGGGTTGGGGTGCTCGGCGTTTGACAGGTCCCATTTGGTGGTGCGGTTTCCATACGCCGGGACCCCTCCGCTGTCGACGAGGTGACGCGCGCAGTGCAGCAGGTTCCACGTCGCGAAGACAGTGTTCCGGGTGGTCCAGTGGTTCCGAGCGCCTTGGTTGTCGTCGAGGTACGACGGGCCCGGCCCGGCCTCGCCGACCCAGTAGGCGTCCGCCTGCGGGGGGACGGTGAACCCGATGTGGGACAGGGCATAGAGCATTTGTGCGGCACAATGCTTGCCACCGTCTTCGTTGCCGGTGATGAGCACCCCACCGGTCTTGCCGTAGTAGGACCATTGCCCCGACGTGTTCAGATCGCTGGACCACCCGTACAGTCGTTCGATTATCAGCCGGGTCATAGATGACTGGTCGCCGAGCCAGATAGGTGTGGCCAGGACCAGAATGTGTGCCGGCTCAATCAGTTCCCGGTAAATGGCGGGAAAGTCGTCGACCGACCAACCTTTCTCGCGCATGTCGGGGAAGACGCCGGGTGGAATGACGTGGTCGACGGTACGCACCAAATCGACTCGAGCCCCGACGCCCCGCAAGATATGGGCGCTGATATCGATCAGTGCGTCGGTGTTACTGGTCTCGGGCGACCGCTTGAGTGATCCGTTCAGGAAGACCGCACGTAGATCGGAGTAGTTAGTGGCGTTCGCGTTTATCTCGGCATCGATGAATGACTGGACCGACGGCGGCAGCATGCCCGGCACTCCTTCGCGCTGGCAGGGGGGCGACGACACAATGAGGAAACCATGTTCGTGACACGCCGTCGACGCCCGCCGCCTTACGAAGATCTGACGAACGGGCCAATAGGGGAGTAGCCCGGTCGGTTGCGGTCGATGGACAGGCCCGCCACGTCGGACGCGCCACGGAGCCGCGATGATCGCCCTGCCGCAAACCCGGCCCGGAGCCGTCGAAACCGGGTGGGGAGTCCTATATCCAGCGAGCACGCCGGAGACGCCGGTGCCATCGGAGCCTTGGCTGGGCTCTCACGGCGCTGTCGCCGCTCCCTGAGCGCGCACATTTCTTCCAGCTCATCGCGGGGTTTGGCTGCAGCCGGGGTGGACGTGAAAGCAGAATCCAGGCAAAGGTGGGAGACAGCGCTTGGCGCAGGGCCTGCGCGGACGAACGTGGGAGGCAGCGCCCGTGCCCAGATATTTGGTTCTGTACCGGTCGACGATGTCGGCGGGGGAGCAGATGGCCGCGGCCACACCCGAGGCGATGCAGGCAAGCATGGAGGCTTGGATGGCTTGGGGGGCCAGGGCAGGCGAGGCGTTGGTCGACTTCGGCTCCCCGACTCAGCCAGTCAGTGATGGCGACCCGGGCCCGGCCGGATGGGTGGGCGGGTACTCGTTCCTGCAGGCCGACGACGTGGCCTCCCTGGACGCCGTATTGGAGGGCCACCCACACAAGGCGATGGGCACGATCGAGGTTCTTGAGGTCCTCCCGCAGCCGGGCATGTAGGACGCGCTCGTGTAGATCCCGAAGCCGACGGAGCAGGACACGGCAGTCTTCCGCGCTCTCGTGCCGGACCGTCCCGACGTTGTGATCGAGCCGATGTTCGGCGCCCGGCGCCTAGGTGAACGGGGGCATATCCGGCACCAAAGGGGCGCCGTCCGCCACGGCGCTGACCTCACCCACGCCGGGACCCCGGTCGATCGCCGCTCGGGAGGTCCTCGAGCGCCGCGCACAGCGCCGTCACCAGTACCGGCACGTTCTCCTCCGCGAAGGCCAGCGGCGGCCGCACCTTCAGCACGTTGACAGCGCGCGCGGTCGTGCCGACGAGAACCCCCCGCGCGCGCAGCCCGTCCCGGACCTGGGCCGCGGCCACCCGGTCCGGGGTCCGTGAGCCTCGGTCGGTGACGATCTCGATCCCGTTGGCCAGGCCAACCCCACGGACGTCACCGACCCGGTCGTGCCCGGCCGTCGCCGTGCGAACCGCGTCCCGCAGCACCTCGCCGAGCCGCACGACGCGCGGGAGCACCCGCTCGTCAGCGAGGACGTCGAGCACCGCGTGCGAGGCCGCCATCGACACCTGGTTTCCGCCGAAGGTCGAGAAGAACACCGTCTCGGCCGCGAAGCGCTCGACCAGCTCACGTCGGGTGATCACCGCCCCGACCGGTTGGCCGTTGCCCATCGGCTTGCCGAGCGTCACGAAGTCCGGCTCGATGCCGAGCCGAGAGAAGGACCACATCGCCGCGCCGGTCCGGCCGTGCCCACCTTGCACCTCGTCCGCGATCCACAGACCGCCCGCCGCCCGCGTCATCCGCACGAGCTCCTGCGCGTACGCCGGGTCGAGGTCGTACACGCCGTCGCTAGTGAGGACCCCGTCGAGGATGGTGGCCGCGGGGGCGAACCCCTTTGCCGCCAACCGGTCGATTGCCACGGCGAACCCCTCGGTCCCGAGGTTCATGCCGCGGTAGGTGTCAGGCGGCAACCAGGTCGCGACATGGTCGGGCAGCAGGCCGTCCGGCAGCACTTCGGGCGAGAGGTCCGCTCCGGCTTCGGTGATGCCGTGGTAGGCGAAGTCAGTGCACAGCCCGCCCCGGTTGCCGGTGTGCATCCGCGCGAGCCGCCAGGCGAGGTCGTTGGCCTCGGAGCCAGAGTTGACGAACAGGACCGTGTCGAGACCCTCCGGGCAGGTCGCGACCAGCCGCTCCCCCAGCTCGATCGCAGCGTGGTGCAGATAGCGCATGTTGGTGTTCAGCACCCGCCACTGGCGCGCCACCGCACCGGTGACGCGCGGGTGGCTGTGCCCCAGGCAGACGACGTTGTTGTACGCGTCGAGGTACCGCCGCCCGTCGGTGTCCACCATCCACACCCCGCTCGCACTGGCCATCTCGATCGGCTCGGCGTAGCTCAGCGGCTCGAGCGCCGGGCCGAAGACCGCGTCCCTGCGCGCGGACAGCGCCGTCGTGCTCAGTGCCTCCGGCGCACCCGGCCTGCTCGAGGCGGCCGAGCCGGCGGCCGGGTCGGCGCCGAGCAGCCGCGCCGTACTCGCCCAGCCGGTCGACAGCACGTGCTCCATCATCACCATCGCGGTGTCCTTGAGGCGCAACGCGTAGTCGGCCTGCTCGAGCCCTTCGGCGGCCCGCCAGGACCCGATCGCGACGCCCACCGCGGCCCGGGTGGCCCAGAGCTCGCCGAGGATCTCGCGCTCCAGCGGCTCGAGCGGCATCACACGCTCGTACCCATCGACCACCAGCCGGGCGACCCGGAACATGTCGTCGCCGAGACGCCCCATGGCTATCGAGTCGAGGACCGAGGCGAGGTCGACCACGAGCGCACTGTGGCTCAGGTCGCCGAAGTCGATAATCCCCGTGATTCGGCCCGCCTCGTCCGCGAGGACGTTGTCCACGGTCAGGTCGCTGTGGATGGCCTGCGCCCGCAGCAGCGACCAGCGGGGCGCCACCGCGACGTCGAAACGGTCCAGCACCGCCTCGACCGTCGCCCGCACGGAGGGGTCCGAGACCGCTGCCAGCATCGGGCGCACGCTGGCGGCGTGCTGGACGTCCCACGGCAGAGTGCGGATCGCCCGCGGGTGGATGAAGGCGCGCAGCGCGAGCCCCACCCGCGCGGTCGTCTCGCCCCACGCGACGAGCGCCGGATCGGCGAGGGTCAGGGGGTCGAGCCGGGCGCGCCCCGGCAGGACGTCGTACGCCCGGACCCAGTACGTCGCCCCCCCATCGTCCAGCCGGGCGCGGAAGGCCTGCGGATCCGCACTAGGAGAAGCGGCGTCCAGCGACCGCCGCGGCTGCGCAACGGCGAGCGGAGGCCATCCGTCCGGCGTCCCGGCCTGCTGGGAGGTAAGGACCGTGGCAGCGTGGAACGCGGCCAGGGCTTCCATGTCCAACGTCGCTGGGGCCTCGGCGGGGTTGGACACCTTGAGCACCGACAGCCCCTCGCCCGCGGCGTCGAGCAGCATGAACGTTTGATCCCGCTCGCTGCCCAGGTTGCGGGCCTCGGCCGCCGCGATGCCGAAGGTGTCGGCGCCGATCCGCGCCGCCTCTTCCTCGGTGAACCGCGGTGGCTGCGCCTGCAGCACCTCGTCGATGACTGAGGGGTGCCCCGCCTGGTGGCTCATGCCGCCCAACGTAGCGGCGCCGTCCTCGCAGATGTTGGCAGGATGAGGCACGACTGGCCAAGCCTGAGTGCACGAACGCGCAACAGTCGCCGTGGTGTCGAGTTCTGTCGGCGCGCCAGCCGTCGCCTCCGAACCGGATCGAGAAGATCGGGCGAACTCACGTTCCCCAGAACGGGCCGTCGGGGCTTGACCTTCGAGCGCACTTGAAGGTTTACGGTCGAGACATGAGCGACACGTTGCTAATCTCCGAGGTTGCGGCCCGTAGCGGTTTCACTGCGTCAACGCTGCGCTACTACGAGCAGGTCGGTCTGCTGGCCGCGGTTGATCGGACACCGGCTGGCTACCGGCGGTACGACGAGGCGGCGGTGACCCGTCTGCGGTTCATCGACCGGGCCAAACAGCTCGGCCTGCCGCTGGGGGAGATCCGCGAGCTCGTGGGGATCTGGGACCAGGGCCAGTGCGCGCACGTCCAAGACAAGCTTCACGGGCACATCGGGGCGCGGTCGGCGCAGGTGAAGACACGGATCGAGGAGCTGACCACGTTCGGTGCGCAGTTGGATGCAGCCCAGGCCGACCTGGAAACGCAATCATCGGACGGGGGGTGCGGCGACGGCTGTGGCTGCGTCCCCGAGGGGCCAGCTGGCATCCGGGTCCCGCAACTCGTCGAGTTGACGCGAACGCGGCCCGGGCCGGACGCGGGTACCGGCCTGATCGACGGTGCTGTCGCGGAACAGGCGCTGGCCCGGAGCCCGGTGTCGTGCTCCCTGTCGGCCGCCGACCAGCGGGCGCGACTGGGCGAGTGGAACGAGCTGCTGGCGTTGGCCGTCGACCGCGCGCCGGTCCCTGGTGGGCTGCGGCTGCGGTTCTCACCCGACCCTGCTGTCGCCGCTCGCCTGGGTGACCTCGCGGTCCGCGAGCAGGCGTGCTGCTCGTTCTTCATCTTCACCCTGCACCTGGCGCCCGACGCGGTAACCGTGGACGTACAGGCACCGGAGGACGCGCGGGCAGTCTTGTTCGAGATCCCGGCATGAAGGCCGGCCGGATGTCCCGAGGTGGCAAGGGCGTGCTCGCGGTGGTGGCCGCGGCCTGTGTGGTGTGCTGCGCCGGGCCGCTGCTCGCGTTCCTGGCGGCGATCGGCGTTGCGTCGGCTGTGGCTGCGGTCTTCCTTCCAGCTTTGGCTGTGGTCGCTGTCGGCGCAGGGGGAGGGATCTGGTGGCTGCGCCAGCGGTCCCGTACCCACTGCGAGACCCCGGCGGGGGTCGTCAGTCTGGCGATGCCGACGCTGCGTCCGGTTGAAGTCGCGCGTGACGGGCGACCCTCGCGCCAGTGACGGAAAAGCCTTTGACCTAGTGTCAGTGTGTGAGCGCTGCCGTCCCTCGACGCCCGCGCGGTACGTCAGCACCAGGCCGGCGAGCGGGTCGGCCAACCACCAGCCCAGCGAGGCGTGGCGATCAGGATCATCCCGACGTGCACCGCGGTGGCCAGCAGCCCGTCGATCAATGTGACTAGGCCTTCGGTGCGCAGGAGCGGGTTGTCCAGCGCCCGACCCACCCGGGCATTGCCCGCCGCGAGACAGAACATCACCACGGCCGTGACCCCGTCCAGGCGATGCCGACCGGGCTATGCCGAGGGTGCCATCCTGCGAACACCAAGACGGCGGACTGGAGTAGCAGGTAGACCGCGCGAGCCACGAAGGCAGCACCAACCATCCGGAGAGCGCGGCGCTGCCGGGCTTCACCCGTGCCGGAGCGCTCCCAGATGACCACGGTGCTCGCCGCGATCTCGACCGCTACCGCATCGACGAGGAGAACAGCGTCGTGGTCGTCCTTGGCGTCGACCATCGGCGAGATGCGCGCCGGGCCTGAGACCGGGGCAGGCTTCTCCACTTCGAAGTCCACGGGAAGTCAGGGTGTGAAAGCCATCCCAGCAGCTCCGCTGGCTTGACAAGATCGACAACGAAGCGCCTCAGTTCTTCCCGAGCTGAGACTGGGGCAGTCTTCCTCGTCTCACAGCCCGCCGGCTCAGTCGCGGAAACTCAGCACCTGCTCCGGCAGTGACATCCCGGCTGTCAGGTCCATGCCGTGCACAGCCAGCAAGTGCTCGCGGAACCAGACGTCGAACGGGTCGTACGACGTCGCGAGCCCAAGTAGGGCGTGGGACAGGTCAGGCGACTCGATCGGGACCACGGCGAGGTCTCCGGCCGGCGTTCCCTGGATCCAGACCGACTCACGGGTGATGCCGTGACGGCGACGGGAGGCCGAGTGCTCCTCGCTGCGCTCGCCGTCCCAGCAGGAGAGCATCTCCTCACGATCGGTCGATGCCCTACCGAGCAGGAGGGGCGCGGCGAAGCACAGGGTCTGGGTGGCGACCCCGGTGCGATTGGTCTCGAGAGTCATGGTCAGGTCCTCCTGTCGTGGCGGCGCCGGCGGATCGGCACCGGTGAGTCCCCCTCGCCCTTTCTCGACGCCGAACCGAGTATCAGGCTCGCCGTGGGCCTGTCGACCCTGGATCTCTTCGATCGCGATGACGAGCGGTGACGGTCCTGGACGTGGATTCGAGTGCTCTGCTCAAACGGGTGGTTGTTGAAGCCGAGTCGCTGGCGGTCCGGGCGCTGCTGAGAGAACGCCACCTGGCTGGAGATCTGCTGACGGCGTCGTCGCTCGCATGGCTTGAGGTGTGGCGATCGTTGCGTCGTGCGGGGGTGGCGGACGTTGAGGAAGTCGCCAAGGCAGCCCTGTCTGGTGTTGCTGAGCACAGGCTTGACGAGGCGGTGCTCCAGCGAGCGCGTCTCCTGGGTGCAGACGAACTGCGTTCTTTGGATGCCATCCATCTAGCGTCGGCCATCGCCGTCGGCGCAGACGCACTCCTCACGTACGACACGCGCCTGGCGGGGGCTGCGGCTGTCGTGGGTCTGGCGGCCTTGGCTCCGATGGGGTAAAAGGGCCTCGTCCGGCGACGGAGTCGGCTTGGTGTGAAAGCCATCCCGTCAGCTCCGCGATCCGTTGCAAGATCTACATCACGTTCGGCCCCCGATCTGAGTCGTACCCTACGTGTTACCCTACATTCATGAACAAGACCAGTGTGTACCTGTCTTCGGAGGAGGCCACGCGGCTGGCCGCGCTGGCTGAGCGTGAGGGCACGTCGCAGGCAGAGGTCATTCGCCGCGCGATCAAGAACTATGAGCCGGAACGCCGCGGTGACCGAAACTTTGCGCTCGCGGGCGTTGCCGAAGGTGACGGGAGTTCTGTCGCGGCACTGACGGACGAGGACCTGATGAGGGGTTTCGGCGCGTGACGTTGGTGCTCGACGCCGCACCGCTGGTGGCGCTCGCCGACCGGGCCGATCCTGGGCACGGCGCTGTCGAGGCTGCTCTCCGCAACGAGCCGGGGGACCTGGTGATCCCAGCCCCGGTGTGCGCTGAGGTGGACTACCTACTGGGCAGGCGCATGGGTCGCGTGGCGAGAGTGGCTTTTCTCAACGACCTCTCCGCAGGGAGGTTTACGGTGCCTTGCCTTGAGCCGGACGACTACTCCGTGGTGGCGGGCCTCGAGCGGAAGTACGCCGATCTTGACGTCGGGTTGGCCGACCTCGCAGTGGTCGTGCTCGCCGGCCGGCTCAACACCCGACGCGTCCTCACATTCGATGAGCGCCACTTCCGAGCGCTGCGTTCGCTCAAGGGCGCGCCCTTCATCCTGCTCCCGGCCGATGACGCGCGCCTATGATCGACGGGACACACGCGATCCCATCGTCTCCGGTCGCCCTGCGCTCCGGACCTGCCAGATCGGGAGGCGAAGCCTGGGTGGCACTGGGTAGGCGTGCCCCGCAGGGCGGAGTTCTCTCTTAGTCTTGCGCCAGCCTCCACTGCATTGGATCTGCAAGACTTTCGGGGAACCATGGACGAGGTGGAAGTGATCTTCTCGTCGACTTACCCGCGCAGATCGCGACCAGCTCCGGATCGCTCGCCTAGCCAGCCACTGTTATGACATCTGGAACTGGGCGATGGAGGCACGCAGCTCGCTGGCCAGATCATTCAGCTGAGCGGCGGCAGCCGCCGACTGCTTGGACCCGACCACATACTGGCGGGACACGTTGGTGACCTGGGTCATAGCGGACACGACCTGGTCGGAGGCCGACCGCTGCTGGCTGGTCGCGATCGAGATCTCCTTCGCCGCAGTGGTGGTCTCGTCGACCATCCCGGAGATGCGACCTAGCGCGTCGACCACATCCCGGGCCAGGGCCGACCCGTTGCGGACCTCGCGAGTGCCCTCCTCGCTGGCCAGGATCGTCGCACTTGTCTCGGACTGGATCTGGGCGACGATGCTCTGGATCTGGCCAGTCGACTCCTGGGCACGCTCGGCGAGCTTTCGGACCTCCGCAGCCACCACCGCGAAGCCGCGGCCGTGCTCGCCCGCCCGGGCGGCCTCGATGGCAGCATTGAGGGCGAGCAGGTTGGTCTGATCGGCCAGGTCGTCGATCACGACCAGGATCCGTCCGATCTCCTGGCTCTTCTCACCCAGGGACAGGGCCCGGACACTGATCGAGTCGACCCGCGCGGCGATGGAGTCCATGGCGTTGACCGACGCGGTGACCGCGACCCGCCCGTCCTCGGCGTAGCGCAAGGTCTCGGCTGCGTAGCGGGCGACCGACTCGGCGGTGTCGGCGATCTGCGCTGCCGTCGCGGCCAGCTCCTCGATCGTGGCGCTGGTCTCGGCGACCGCGGACGACTGCTGTGTGGCACTGGCGGCATGCTCCTCGGCCGTGGCCAACAGCTCGCCCGCGCTGCGCGAAAGTGTGTCCCTGAACGAGGCAGACAGGGAGGCCAAGTGCTCGGCTGCCAGGCGTGCCTCAGTGACGTCTCCGCCGTTCAGAACGTAGCCGCGCACGGAGGGGTCCGCGAGTAGGTTCGTGGCGGACCAGGCGATCATCCGCCATTCGCCGTTGTGATGGCGCATGCGGGTTTCAAAGGAGGTCGTCTGCGCGGCCGCAAGCTGGCCGAGATGGCCAAGTACGGCCTCGGTGTCATCAGGATGTATGAGGTCGGTAATGGGGCTGCCGTGCAGGTCGGCCGGCAGGTAGCCCAACACCCGCTGCGACGACGGGGTTATGTAGGCGACATCGAGGTCGGCTTCGGCAACCACGATGAGGTCCCACGCGTTGTCGATCAAGGATCGGAAGCGGGACGAGTTTGACGCCTGCGCCGCGCGCACCGTCAGCGTGAGTCGCACGCCGGCGACCAGCAGAGTCGCCATCGCCAGGATTGAGGCGACCCTGCCGACGTGCCCCAGGCTAGCCGAGAACAGCACGAATATGCTGGCGAGGGCGCCGAGGGCCGGGAGCGTGAATCCGGCGGTTCGTTCCGTGGTGACAGTCCCCGCGTGGACGCGGGCAACCCGCACGCCTGCGGGTTGGACCCAGGTCGCAATCGCCAGCAGCAGCAAAGAAATTGGCCACGCCACGGCGTTGGCCACATAGCCGACCTTGCTGTTCGGCTGCAGCAGGCTGTACATATCGCCGGTGGCGTTGGCAACCATGGCAAAACAGGCGATCGTGAGAAAGCTTCTGTATTCCTTGGGGAGGATGGTGAGCCCACCGATTGCAAGGGCGAGCAGCAGCAGATCGCCGACCGGGTAGGCCATGCTCGTGGCGACCGACAGGCCACTCCCCCCGTCCGCACGCAGGACGGCGTTGAACACGTATGCCGCGGAGATAGAGGCCGCACCGAGCCCCGCGATCGATCCGTCCAGTGCAGTCGCCACCAGCGATCCGTTGTTTCCCCGCCGGATGACCAGCATGAAGCTGAGGTAGCAGAGCGGGAAGAAGGCGACGAAGAACCCGTCGGCGGTCGACGGGACCGACGGTGTCACTCCTGCGAGCGACTCGATCGTCAGGACAAGGTCTCCCAGGCCCCAGGCGATGCACGCTGCTCCCATCACGAGAGGGAAGGCCTGGGCAACGGATTCACTCGTCCGCCACGACTTGTCGAAATATCGGCCGACGCACAGCGCACCCATGGCTATCTCGAACAGGGCAACGCCCCACCCGTCCACCGGTTTGTAGTCAGAACCGGCACGCCTGACGATCAAAGAGATCAGGAAGGCGACCACCATCGCCGCACTGATGCGGAACGTCCATCGCACCCGATCGTGAACCTCATGGCGACCGTAGTCAGGTACGAAGGCGGTCATATACTTCTCTCGTCTGCTCGTGGCACACCAACCAAGCCCTATGTGTGTGACGCAACCACTGTTGGTTGGTGTTGCTCTCGGTGGGTATCGGCGCGGACCCAGCGGACTTAAGTCCCATCCCCCCTGCCGGGTCTAAACGGTGTACATCGCTCTGCCCGGCCCGATCGCTCCATCCCTGTACTGAAGAGGTCCCACCAGTGCGGGGGTTGGTTGGGAACTAGCCGTCCGGGTCGCCTCGCCGGTAGCGACCGCTCGGGGCCGTCCTGCATGACCGGTCACGCGCGAGCCCGATCGCCGTGCTCAGGAGCTACTGGGCGGTTGGTCCCCGACGGATGTGGACTCGCCCTCGACCGAATGCCAGACATGAGCATGAGCCCGGGCGCCGTCCGCGGCGTCGACGAGGAGCCGATCGCGCATCACGTTCCGCCCCGCCGGCGAGAACCGGGCCGCACCCCAGGCGCAGTCTCGTCGACGGACCGAAACTCGTTCGCTATGGCCGCCAGGTGCGCAACTGCCGCTGTCTCCTGCGGCCACCAGGCCAGCGAAACGGTGCACGGGCTGAGGTCCCGTATGGGCACGAACATCACTCCAGGCCGCCTGTACCAACGCCCGATCGCCTCAGATGTGATGCTGATACCGACCCCACGGGAGACCAGGTGCAGTTCGGCATCCAACGTGGGGGCCTCATCGACGATCTGTGGCGACTGCGTGCGGTACTCGGACAGGATCCAATAGTCGCGCCACGGACCCGGAGATACGGGGGCGGCGATGATCGGCTCGGGAAGCAGATCTGAGATTTCCACTGTCTTGCGACCCGCGAGTGGATGGTTGTCTGGCAGGCACGCGACCCGCCGCTCGGTGACAAGCTCGACGCTTACCAGCCCGACGAGGCCGAGTGGAGGCCTCACGACTGCGGCCTGAACCTGGAAGTCGCGAAGACCCGCGGAAGGATCCGTGAAGTCAAACTCCTCGGAGTCGATGCTCACATCTGGATTGCGGTCATAGAACGTCCGGATGAGCCGGGGAACCACCTCGAGTCCAGCGCCGATGGTGTAGCCCAGACGAAGGGCCGTCTGCAGGCGACGGTCTGCGCTTTGCGTGGCTCTCACAGCAGCGGCCAGGTCGGCAAGGACCTGACGAGCGAGACCGGCGAACACCTCCCCTGCCTGAGTCAGCTCGACCGTGCGGGTGGTCCTGGTCAAAAGCTGTACGTGCAAGGCGCGCTCAAGATCTCGGATCGTGTGACTCATCCACGGCGCAGAAACCCTCAGACGCTCGGAGGCGCGGGCGAAATGCCGCTCATCGGCGACCGCGAGGAACGCCTCGAGCTGGCGCAGACTGATGTTGTACGCCATCACCGACCTCTCACAGAGTTTGATCCCCTCGCACGAGGCGGGTTATGCACTCCCAACCTGCCCCACGATCCGCCGTCCCCGGCGACCTTCTGCTCATGATGCTGCCGCTACCGGTTCTCATCGCGTTGCTCAACTTCTGTTCAGCTGTCCGGTCGAACGGTGCCGCAACGCCACGGCGCTGTGCGCCAAGATTATGCTGTGCGGAGCCATAATGACAGCTGGATCCTGTCACTGTTCCGCGCAGCTGGGAACCGGGCTAGATCATCCGGCATGGGGCACGATATTGGGTGCCAGCGCCAGAGAGCGTGCCGAGGGCGACCTGACCCGGTTGACGGGCGGCCCCCGAGCTGGGCCTCCCTCAGGAGGTTAACCCGATCGTCGACTCTGTCGTCACAGAACAGAGTATTGGGTGAACTCGTCATTGTCTGCGTCGTGTGCGGCCCCTATTGTCGTCGGCGTCGACCCTGCCGTCGGCGGGAGCAAACCCACAGCTACCCCCATCCGTCGGTATAGCCGACATGCGCACCTGCCTGTGAGCGGAAGTTCGCGTGCCAGTGACCGGCGGAAGCCGGCAGCGGCAGTCGAGCAGTCGAACGGCTAGGCGTTACCCACAATGAAGCTGACGAGAGGACTGAGCACCGTGGCCGACGTCGAAACGCAGATCTCAGATGCAGAGGATGTGGGGGATCTTCATCATTTTGGCTACAAGCAGTCTCTCCAGCGGACTCTGGGACCTTTCGGGTCCTTCTGCATCGCCTTCTCGATGATCAGCATCACGACTGCGATCTTCTTCCTGCTGCCGAGTCTGTTTGGCACGGTGGGCGGGATCGGGGTGATGCTGTGGCTGCCGTGTGCTGGGGGCGTGTTCTTGATCGTGCTGGTCTACGCGCATCTTGCGGCCCGGATTCCGATCACCGGCTTCGCCTACCAGTGGAACAGTCGCCTTATCAATCCGCACTATGGCTGGTTCACGGGGTATACGGCGATTTTGGCCTTCATGGCGGGGACCGCTGCCACCGCGGTTGCCTTGGCGTCTGTTTTCGCGAATGACATCTGGGCGGCGCCGACGCACGGTGACATCGTTCTCTTCGCGACCGCGACGATGGCTGTTGCAGCGATCATCAACATTGTGAGCATCCGCGCGGTCAGCGCCGTCAACAACATAGGTGTGGCTTTCGAGATCGCCTCGTCGGTCGTGGCGTCGGCGCTGCTGTTCTTCGGCTCGCTGTTCTTCTTCCACCACCAGGCCGGCTTCAAGATTCTTGTCTCGACGGAGAACACGTTGGGCGGGTCTTTGTGGTACGGCTTCGTCCTAGCCGCACTGCTTCCGATGTACTGCTTCATCGGATGGGAGGGCGCGGCTGACCTCGCCGAAGAGACCGTCGACCCGAGATCCGTCACGCCGATGGCCATGATCCGAGCAAACTACGTGTCGGTGGCCGCCAGCCTGTTCATGATCGTCGGATTCCTCATCGCAATTCCCCGCGGTGTGACGGACCTTCTCGGGCAGTCTCAGAACCCGCTTATCTACATCTTCCAAGATCACTTCGGCGTGGTCGCGGCTGACCTTCTCCAGGTCTGCGTCTTCCTCGCGATCTTCTCGTGCGTCCTGGCCAATATGGTGGTTGCTACCCGACTGACCTTCGCCTTGTCCAGAGACAAGATGCTCCCGGGGTCTTCAATGCTGGGTCGGGTGAATAGCAGGACGCGGACGCCGATCGGGTCGATCCTGCTCGTGGCAGCCGTGGGCATCGGGATCAACATGCTTTCAGCCGGGATCGCCGCGAACGTAGTGTCGATCGCCAGTGTCGCCTACTACTGCATCTACGTCCTGACGGTCGGCGGAGCCATCTACGCCTTCACGAAGGGGAGGATTCCGGCGCTGCGCCCGGGCGACTTCTCCCTCGGTCGCTGGTTCGTACCTGTCGCGATCGCAGCGTTCATCTTCGCCGCGGGCGTGATCGTGATCGCCATTGCACCTGAGCAGGGTCATCTAGCGGCCGAATACCTCGTGGGTGCACTGGCCGTGGGGGTTCTGTGGCACCTGCTGTATCTGCGCCCCCGTATCGCCAGGCGGGAAGTGGGTGTCTACCGCGAAGAGGTCGTTGCCCTGGAGGAGGCGACCGACGCGCTCCACGCGTGAGCGGCGACAGCTAACCAGAGCCCCGAGGCCCACTCGCCAGCCCCCGCTCGGTGCCGCAAGGCATCGAGTGGGGGCAGGCTCCTGAGGACTCTGGGGGAGGACCTCGAAGGCATCAACCCGACGATTGTCGATGCAGGCCGCCAGGCCCGGACCAAGCAGGAGTTGACATGACCTCGAACAGCGAGACAGACATCCAGCAAGAGCGGGGACGCAGGGCTCTTCTGCACGAACCTGCAGGAGGAGACCCGGCCAAACTGACTTTGGTCCGGGCCCTTGGATCACTTGTCTGGGACGACCAGGGTAACGAGTACATCGACTGCACGGCGCAGGCGTGGTCCAACAACCTCGGTGCCGGGGATCCGCGAGTGGTGGCGGCGGCGCTCGCCCAGCTCAACGAGATCACCCACGTCCGGCCCACGTTCCACTTCCCGGCGCTGCTCCAGCTCGCCGACCTGGTCACCTCCATTGCCCCGAACGGGCTCGACAAGGTGGGGTTCACGTTGCACGGCTCTATGGCAGTCGAGACCGCTTTCAAGCTGGCGATGCGCAACCGGCCCGGCAGGCAGCACATCATCACCCTCCAGGACGCCTACCACGGTCGGTCATTGGCGACGATGGCGGCCAGCTGGCCACACCCGAACAACGTCTTCGGACCTCTGCAGCCTCGATTCACCCGGGTGCCGCACCCGGACGTGTACCGACCGCGGAAGGGACTGACTCCCGAGGCCGATGCCGACCTGTGCCTCGCCCTGTTGCAAGACACGATCGACAAGGGCGTCGATGCAGGGGTCGCAGCGATCATCTACGAGCCGATCCAAGGTAACGGGGGTCACAACGAGTTCCCGGCCAACTGGCATCAGGGACTGCGCAGGCTCTGCGACGACAACGGCATTCTGCTGATAGTCGACGAGGTCCAGACCGGCTTCGGCAGAACGGGGAGCATGTGGGCTTGCGACCACTACGGCATCCAGCCAGACATGGTGGTCTTCGGCAAGGGGATCGGCGGTGGGTTCCCGCTCGCAGGAGTGCTCGCCAGGGCCGAACACGCTCGCTTTCTCCCGGGTGATGATCAGCTGACCTTCGGACACTTCCCACTGTCGATAGCAGCGGGACTGGCTGCGGTCCACGCCATCATCGATGATCGCCTCGCTGAACGGGCGGCTGAGCATGGCGCCTACGTCACGGGACGACTGCTCGCCATGCAGGACCGCTTCGAGCTGATCGGGGACGTCCGCTGCCCAGGTCTGATGGCCTCGATCGACCTGGTCAAGGACCGCACCACCAAAGAGCCGGCACCACGTGAGTCGGCGAAGATCTTCGAACTAGCTCAGGCACGAGGGGTGATCCTCGGCGAAAGCCGGTACGGAGGTCTGGGCAATCTCATCAAGGTGAAGCCGCCACTAGACATCACTGCACAGCAGCTGGCTCGTGCCTTGGACGTGCTTGAGGAGGTCATCGAGATCGTCCAGAAGGATAGTGACGCTGGCCTCCTGTAAGGCTCACGGATGAGCAGCTCAGACGCCGAGGTCCACCACCACAGGCGCATGGTCGCTTGGGCCTGTCCCCTTGCGTGCCTCGCGATCGATCCAGGCGGCCTCAACAACCGATAGCAGTGCCGCGTTGGCGTACACAAGGTCGATCCGCATTCCCATCCCTTTGTGGAAGGAGCCTGCGCGGTAGTCCCAGTACGTGTACGGAGATCCCTTCGAGATCGTGGGTACCACGTCGGTTAGACCCACTGCGCGAAGGTCGGCCAGGGCGGAACGTTCGGCAGAGGTGACGTGGGTGGCGCCAACGAAGGCGGCGGGGTCCCACACGTCATCGTCCGTCGGCGCAACGTTGAAGTCACCCATGACAGCGAACGGCCGGGGGCTAGCTGCATCGTCGGCCACCGCGGCTCTCAGCGCGCCGAGCCACGCGAGCTTGTACTCATAGTGAGGGTCGTCCGGACTGCGACCGTTGGGCACATAGACCGAGCGGACACGCAGGGGCCCGCACGTCGCGGCGATGGTGCGGGCCTCACGTGTCGCGGGTCCGGGGAATCCGGGATCGCCAGGCAGTCCGAGGACGACATCGACCAGGCCGATTCGCGAGAGGATGGCGACCCCGTTCCAGCGCCCTTCTCCGTGGTGGCCCACGGCATAGCCGAGCGCCGCCACCTCGACCGCGGGGAAGGCGTCCGCCGCCACCTTCGTCTCCTGCAGGCAGACCACATCCGGACCCGTGGCCCCGAGCCAGTCGATCAGCCTGGGCTGGCGTGCCAGGACCGAGTTGACGTTCCAGGTGGCGATGCGCACCAGGACATCATCCCTGCTCATGCGCGCTGGCGCACGACCCAACCACCCAGGGGGCGAGGCGCCTGGTCCTAGCTGGAGGACCCGTGCCCCCGGTCGTGCTCGCGGCGGCCCGTGGCCGCCCGCGCGGGACGAAGCCTCATGCGGCGTGCACGTGACTGCCGCGCTGGGCGCTCGGCCGGGGACGCGCGTGACGTGGCCAAACGCGCGTCCGGCGTGTCACGACGCGGGCCGGCAGAGCTCCCGCCCACAGCGTAAAGATCGCGTCAAGGTTGCGGGCCAGTCACAAAGGATGGGATTGACTTTCTCTGTGCACGTGTCTCGGGTGGCTAGTCACCCCGCAGGGGAAGGACAGAGATGGTCGACGTTGTACTGATTCTTCTAACCGTGGCGACCTTCGCAGTGTTCGCACTGATTCTCAAGGGCAGTGAGCGGCTGTGAGCGTTGAAAACCTGGTCGGATTGATCCTAGCCATCCTGGTGACCATCTACCTCGTGGTTGCCCTTCTGTTCCCGGAGCGGTTCTGATGAGCTCCATCTGGGCTGACGTCCTTTTCGTCGGAACCCTTGCTATCGCATTGGCCTTGAGCTATCGCCCGCTGGGTGACTACATGGCGAGGGTGTACGAGGACACCAACCACCTGCGCGGGGAGCACGTGATATATCGGACGATCGGAGTGAACCCAGACTCCGAGCAGACGTGGGGTACATACACCCGGAGCATGCTGGCTTTCTCTTTCATGTCCGTACTTGTGCTGTACCTGATCCTGAGGATCCAGAACCATCTGCCCTTCTCTCTCGGATTCCCCGCCGTCCCAGGCCCCTTGGCGTGGAACACCGCGTCCAGCTTCACAACGAACACCAACTGGCAGAACTACAGCGGCGAGTCGACCCTGGGGTACAGCGCCCAGGCGGCGGGCCTCACGGTGCAGAACTTCGTCTCGGCCGCCGTCGGAATCGTGGTGGCGATCACCTTGGTCCGCGGTTTTGCCCGCTACCGCACTGACCACCTGGGCAATTTCTGGGTCGACCTCGTTCGAACGGTCATCAGGATCTTGCTCCCCATCTCGATCGTAAGTGCCGTGGTGCTGATTGCCGGAGGCGCGCTGCAGAATTGGCACGCATACCAGACGATCCACACTCTGGCGGGAGGAACGCAGAGCCTGCCGGGTGGCCCGTTCGCCTCCCAGGAAGCCATCAAGCAGCTGGGCACGAACGGGGGTGGCCCCTTCAACGCGAACTCGGCGCACCCCTGGGAGAACCCAACGGCATGGACAGACTGGATCCAGATCTACCTGCTGCTGGTCATCTCTTTCTCTCTTCCGAGAACTTTCGGAAAGATGGTGAACGACAAGCGACAAGGCCTGGCGATCGCGGCGGCGATGGTAGTCATCGCAACCATCAGCCTTGTGGGCATCACGGCATTCCAGATGCAGCACCACGGAACGGTCCCGGTGGCCGTGGGGGCAGCCACAGAGGGGATTGAGTCGCGATTCGGTGTCTCCAACTCAGCCGCATTTGCGAACGCGACGACGCTCACCTCGACAGGCGCCGTCAACTCGATGCATGATTCGTACACATCGCTCGCTGGCGGAGTAGTTCTTCTCAACATGATGTATGGCGAAGTGGCCCCCGGCGGAACGGGGAGCGGGCTGTACGGCATTCTCATTCTGGCGATAATCACGGTGTTCTTGGCCGGTCTCATGGTGGGCCGAACGCCGGACTACATCAAGAAGAAGATGTCTGCGCGGGAGGTGAAGTTCAGCTCGCTCTACATCCTGAGTACCCCCGCCTTCGCCCTCGGGTTCACCGCCCTGGCTATGGGGCTGCCAGGTGAGCGGGCGTCAATGCTGAACGCTGGTCCCCACGGCCTGTCGGAGGTGTTGTATGCGTTCACTTCCCAGGCCAACAACAACGGCTCCGCGTTTGCGGGGCTGAACGGGAATACCGCTTGGTACAACATCGCCGGGGGAATCGTGATGTTGGGCGCACGCTTCATTCCCATGATCTTCGTCCTGGGTCTGGCGGGATCGCTGGCCAAGCAAGGCGAGGTGCCCATCTCGGATGGCACGCTGCCGACGCACAGGTGGCTCTTCATCTTCATGCTGACTGGCGTCACGATCATCGTGGTGGCGCTGACCTACTTCCCTGCTCTGGCACTGGGTCCGCTCGCGGAAGGTTTGCACTGATGACCACAGCATCCACGGTTCCGACCGGCACTTCCGAAGAGACCGTCCCTGTGAATTCGCGCCGCGTCCAGGGGGGGCTGCTGGATCCCAAGCTCCTGTGGAAGTCTCTACCGGACGCGTGCCGCAAACTGAACCCGATGACCTTGTACAAGAACCCGGTCATGCTGATCGTTGAAATCGGGTCGGTGTTCACGACCGTGCTCGCGATTCGCGACCACACCTCGTTCGCCATCATCACCACCGTCTGGTTGTGGCTGACGGTGCTCTTCGCCAACCTGGCTGAGGCCGTCGCCGAGGGTCGGGGCAAGGCGCAGGCGGAGACGTTGCGGCTCGCAAAGACCACAGCAGTCGCAAGGCGCTTGACTTCGTGGGAGAAGGGTCTACCAGTCGAGGGCGCGGCGGAGGAGGAGGTCGGCGCACCGAGCCTGCAGCCGGGTGACCTCGTCGTCGTCGAGTCAGGTCAGCTCATCCCCGGTGATGGCGATGTAGTCGACGGAATCGCCAGCGTCGACGAGTCTGCGATCACCGGGGAGTCAGCGCCCGTGATCCGTGAGTCCGGAGGCGACCGCTCTGGGGTGACCGGCGGCACCCGGGTCTTGTCTGACCGGATCGTGGTGGAGATTACGCAGCGGCCGGGCGAGAGCTTCATCGACCGGATGATCGTCCTCGTCGAGGGCGCAAAACGCCAGCGCACGCCGAACGAGATCGCATTGAACATCCTCCTCTCGTCCCTGACCATAATCTTCCTGTTGGCCGTGGCCACGCTTCAGCCGCTGGCTATCTTCTCGAAGGCTCAACAACCAGGGGTACCAGACTCGGCGTCCCTGACCGGGAATGGCGTCACCGGCATCGTCCTGGTCTCTCTCCTGGTCTGCCTGATCCCTACCACCATCGGAGCATTGCTGTCCGCGATCGGCATCGCGGGCATGGACCGCCTGGTTCAGCGCAATGTCCTTGCCACATCGGGTAGGGCGGTCGAGGCGGCCGGTGACTGCAACACTCTTCTGCTGGACAAGACAGGCACGATCACGATGGGGAACCGGCAGGCAACGGAGCTGTTTGCGGTTGGCGGCGCAGACGTCACCGAGCTGGCCGATGCGGCGCAGCTATCAAGCCTCGCTGACGAGACGCCCGAGGGACGGTCCGTGGTCGTGCTGGCCAAGGATCGCTATGGCCTTCGGGAGCGTCATCAAGGTGAGCTGGTCGGTGCGACCTTCGTGCCGTTCACCGCACAAACGCGAATGTCGGGTGTCGACCTGAGCGCGGCCGATGCCGGCCGGCAGGTCCGTAAGGGGGCTGCATCGTCCGTCGTCGACTGGGTCCGCAACAACGGGGGACTCGTGCCTGCCGATCTGGGCGCCGTCGTCGACGGCATCTCTGCCGCCGGTGGCACACCACTGGTGGTCGGGCAGCGACGCGACGGAGTGACCACGGTCCTCGGAGTGATCCAGCTCAAGGACATCGTCAAGACTGGAATCCGGGAGCGGTTCGCCGAGATGCGGGCCATGGGCATCCGCACGATCATGATCACCGGGGACAACCCGATGACCGCGCGGGCGATCGCCGAGGAGGCGGGAGTTGACGACTTCCTGGCCGAGGCGACTCCCGAAGACAAGATGGAGCTGATCAAGCGGGAGCAGCAGGGGGGCAAGCTGGTCGCGATGACCGGGGACGGCACCAACGACGCTCCGGCGCTGGCGCAGGCCGACGTCGGAGTCGCGATGAACACCGGAACCTCGGCCGCGAAAGAGGCCGGCAACATGGTCGATCTGGACTCCAACCCGACCAAGCTCATCGAGATCGTCGAGATCGGCAAGCAGCTGCTGATCACCCGGGGCGCGCTGACGACCTTCTCGATCGCCAACGACGTGGCAAAGTACTTTGCCATCCTCCCGGCGATGTTCGTTGCCGTCTATCCAGGGCTGAGCAGGCTCAACGTCATGGGCCTCCACTCTCCCGAGAGTGCGATTCTGTCCGCCGTCATCTTCAATGCTCTCATCATCGTGGCGCTGATTCCGCTGGCACTTCGCGGAGTCAGGTTCCGGCCGGGTAGCGCCTCGCAGATGCTGCGGCGAAACATCCTCGTCTACGGCGTCGGGGGAATCATCGTGCCGTTCATCGGCATCAAGGCCATCGACCTAGTCGTGCAGTTCGTCCCAGGGATCCGGTGAGCATCGTGCCCAGCTTTATCCGGCAACACCTCGCAGCGGTGCGTGCGCTGCTCGTCTTCACCCTTATCACGATCCTTTACGGCCTGGTCGTGACGCTCATCGGCCAGATTCCGGGTCTGAAGTCAAAGGCCGATGGCTCGCTCATCAGCCTGAAGGGGCGCGTGGTTGGCTCGACGCTGATCGGACAGCTGTTCAGCGACTCGAGAGGAAACCCGCTGCCTCAGTACTTCCAGCCCCGTCCATCCGCGGCTGGTGCGGGATATGACCCCACGTCCAGCGGCGGAGCGAACTTGGGACCGGAGTCCATTCTCGACGTGCTCCCGAACCCTTCGGTGAAGGGCGACACCGGCAAGCCCAGCCTGCTCACCCAGGTCTGCACGACCAGCCTGCAAGTGGGACTGTTCAACGGCGTCAACGGGCGGCGGACGTTCTGCACCGCGGACGGGGTCGGCGCTGTGCTTTCCGTCTTCTACTCGAAGGGGCTCTCCGGAGTCGTCACACAGGTCGTCAGCGCCAACCAGGCGTGCCCGGCGAGGCCTTTCCTCACCATGTTCCTAGGTCACCGCGTGCAGTGCGCCACCTATGGCGTCAACTACAACGCCGGCAGGCTGATCCCGATCGGCGGACCCGGTCTTGGCGCGAGCAACCCGGTACCCCCCGACGCGGTCACAAGCAGCGGAAGTGGGCTGGACCCGGGGATCTCTGTCGCCTATGCCGACCTTCAGGCGCCGCGTGTGGCCAGGGCGCGAAACTTGCCACTTGCAGCCGTCATGCAACTGGTTGCCAACAGTACTGTTGGGCGATCCCTCGGTTTTATGGGGGAGCAGTACGTCAACGTGCTGCGGCTCAATATTGCGCTCGACCAGGTGAATCCGTGATCTCGGGCAACCGCTGCACCAGTGACTATGGTGCTTGCCGTCGATGGTAGACCTGCCCTCCTCGACACCCTCCGCTCACCGCGGGTCCGCGCCGGTGGGTATCGGGAGTTCGGCAGGCGTGGTGTACGACGGAAGCGGCTGAGCGGAGACTTGGGCAATGGCACGCGGACAGTTGCGAATCTACCTCGGTGCTGCGCCCGGTGTGGGCAAGACGTACGCCATGCTCAGCGAAGGCCATCGTCGCCATGAGCGCGGTACGGACGTCTTGGTTGCCCTGGTCGAGGACCACGGGCGGCCGCTGACGAAGCTCATGATTGAAGGCCTGGAGGCCTTACCCCGCCGGACGATGAGCTACCGGGGAGCGACGTTCACGGAGATGGATCTGGAAGCGGTCCTCGCGCGTCACCCTAAGGTTGCCCTGGTCGACGAGCTGGCACACACCAACATCCCGGGTTCGCGAAATGAGAAGCGCTGGCAGGATGTGGCGGAGCTGCTCGACGCCGGGATCGACGTGATCTCGACAGTCAACATCCAGCACCTCGAGTCGCTCAACGATGTCGTTGAAAAGATCACTGGGGTTCCACAGCGCGAAACCGTGCCTGACTCGGTGGTCCGTTCTGCTGACCAGGTAGAGCTGGTGGACATGTCGCCTGAGGCGCTGCGGCGCCGAATGGCACACGGCAACGTGTATCCGCCGGAGCGTGTCGATGCCGCTCTCGCACGCTACTTCCGGGTCGGCAACCTCACCGCCTTGCGGGAGCTCGCACTGCTCTGGCTCGCAGACAAGGTCGAGGAAGGACTGCTGCAGTATCGGGCGGAGCATGAGATCTCCGGCCTGTGGGAGACCCGCGAGCGGGTTGTCGTGGCACTTACCGGTGGCGCCGAAGGCGTCACCCTGATCAGACGCGGTGGCCGGATCGCTGCTCGCGCGGTCGGCGGCGATCTGCTAGCGGTCCATGTGGTGCGATCGGATGGGCTAACTGGTGCCGACCCGGCCGAACTCGCCGCCCAACGCCAGCTGGTGGAGTCACTCGGCGGCTCTTATCACCAGGTCGTTGGCGATGATGTGACGGCTGCTCTGCTGGAGTTCTCCCACGCCGAGAACGCGACACAGCTGGTGTTGGGTGCGAGCAGGCGCTCGTGGGTTGGCCGCCTGGTCGGTCCCGGCATAGGTGCTCGAGTGGTCCGTGAGAGCGGCGACCTGGACGTTCACATAGTCACCCACCCCTCGGCTGGCACCGGTCGCGGGCTGCCGTCCATCGGCACTGGCATTACCGCCCGACGACGAGCGCAGGGGTTCGTGGTAGCAGCCACCCTCCTCAGCGCCCTGACAGTGATTCTCGCCCAGAGCCGGGTCGGGCTCAACCTGGTCAGCGACGTGCTGGTCTTCTTGCTGGCGGTGGTGCTGGTCGCGATGGTGGGCGGCTTCTGGCCCGCCCTTGCGTCGGGAGTGGCGGGGTCCCTGCTGCTCAACTTCTACTTCGTGCCACCCCTTCACACGTTCACCATCAACGACCGGAACAACCTGCTGGCCCTGTTGGTGTTCGTCGCGGTCGCCGTCCTGGTCAGTGCGGTCGTCGACCGAGCGGCGCAGCGGACCCGGCAGGCCGCCCGCGCCACGGCCGAGTCCCAGATGCTGAGCACGGCCGCCGGAAGCGTGCTCCGTGGCGAGGGATCCCTGAACGCGCTGCTTGAGCGGGTTCGCGAGGCCTTTGCGATGGACTCGGTCACGCTGTTGGAACGCAGCCACACACCAGGGCACGGAGTCCTCTGGCGCCAAGTGGCTTCAGTTGGTCCTCACCCGTGTCAACGACCAGATGACGGCGATGTAGAGGTGCCGGCCGGGGACCAGCTGTCCCTGGTGCTTTCCGGCAGGAGCCTTCCGGCGGAGGACCGGCGCGTGCTGGGCGCCTTCGCTGCTCAGGCAGCTGTTGCCCTGGACCGGGCCCGACTCACCGAGGTGGCTGCAGCGGCCGTGCCACTGGCTGCCGCGGACAGACTACGGACAGCGCTTCTTGCGGCCGTCGGGCACGACCTACGCACCCCCTTGGCGACCGCGAAAGCATCAGTCACCAGTTTGCTGGGTGCAGATGTCGAGTGGACGCCGGACGAGCGCCACGAGCTGCTGGCGAACGCGGACTCCGCTCTCGATCGGCTGGCCCGCCTCGTGGACGATCTTCTCGACCTGTCCCGACTTCAGGCGGGCGGGATGACGGTCACGCCCCGGCGCTTCGGGCTGGACGATGTCGTGTCCCTTGCCCTGGACGAGCTCGGACCGGACAGTCAGCAGGTCCGTACCGACGTGCCCGCCGATCTGCCTGAGGTCCTTGCAGACCCGGCGCTGGTCCAGCGAGTGGTGGTCAACCTGGTCTCGAACGCTTTGCGACACTCGACAGACACAGCACCGGTCCTGACGGCGAGCTCGCTCGGACCGCTCGTAGAGCTTCGGGTCGTCGACCGCGGGCCAGGCATACCTGCATCCGACCGGGAACGGGTCTTCGCACCGTTCCAGCGCCTCGGGGACGCGGACAACTCAACCGGCGTCGGGCTCGGCCTGGCACTGTCACGTGGCCTCGCCGAAGCGATGGGTGGCTCGATTGTCCCAGAGGAGACGCCAGGCGGCGGGCTAACGATGGTGGTCACGTTGCCTGCCGCCGGTGACGGCACGCCCGGCGAGGCCCTCTCAGATCCCGGGCTGTTTGAAGCGTCAGAACCGGAGTCGAGACCGTGACGAAAACCTCAGGTGGCGGTCCACCAGGGCCCAAGGGTCGGGTGCAGCGGCTGGGTTGGAGCGCCACGGCCCGTACGAGCCCCTGGGTATGCCGGGTCGCGAGCCGGGTACGCACAGGCAGACGTGCGAGGCTGCGCGAGCAATCTGGGGATCGAAACCTGCCGGCAGGGAGTCCAGGCAAGCGACCGCTCAGGGGCAGGTCGCCCGACCGCCGCCGCTGCCCACGATGCCCGAACGCCAAGTTGCCCAGCGCGATGCGCGCAATCGTTCAGCGAGGCGCCCCAGTACCGGACCGGTCGCGCGTGGAAGCAGACGCGCTGGCGATGGTTTGACCCTCGATCGCGAGGTTCTTGAGCAGCAGGCAGTGGCGTCCAGTCGCTCAAGCGCCCGCCACAGGTGGTCGATACCGCGAAGGGGCGCCCAGGCGGCGTCCAGGTGAAGTGCCATCTGCGAGCGGGAGGACGCCATGGCTGTGACGCGGCAGCGTGTCCGCGTCGCGCTGGGTGCGCTGTGGATCCTCGACGGTGTTCTACAGCTGCAAAGGTCCATGTTCACCCACACGTTCGCCAATCAGGTGCTTGCTCCGGCGGGGCAGGGCCAACCTTGGTTTGTCGCTCAACCGGTTGCACTGACTGCCCGGCTCGTAGGCGAGCACCCCCTCCCCTGGGATGCCGCGTTTGCCGCGATACAACTCTGCCTGGGAATCGGGCTGATGATCCCTCGGTTCGTCCGGCCGGCGTTGTTGGCGTCCGTCGCGTGGTCCTGCGGGGTCTGGTGGCTGGGCGAAGGCCTGGGGGGAATCGCGGGCGGGCATGCTGACCTGCTGACGGGGGCGCCAGGCGCAGTCGTGCTCTACGCCGGGCTTGCTTGCGCGGTCTGGCCTCGCCCGGACGCCAGTGGCCTCGAGCATCGTCCACTGCCCGGGGTGCTCGCCTTCGCATGGGCGGCGCTGTGGGCTGGTGGTGCCGTGCTTCGCCTGCTCCCTGGGCAGGCCTCCTCGGATGCTATAGTTGCGGAGATCAAGGCCAGTTCCGTCGGAGCTCCCGGGTGGCTCCAGCATGTTGACGGCTCGGTTTCCACGGCCGTCGCCTCTGCCGGGACCGGCCTGGTGGTGGTTTGGACTCTTGGCTGCCTGTTGATCGGCCTGGGAGGGCTCGCGACCGGGGCCGTCCGTAGGATCGCATGCGGGGCCGGGATCCTGTTCGCCGGCGCGTTCTGGGTGACCGGTCAGGCGTTTGGGCAGCCCTGGACCGGCACGGCGACCGATCCCAACTCTGGGCCGCTGATTGTTCTCATGGCGCTCGCCGTCATGGCAGTCGGAGCCCCCGCCCCACGCTGTGGGCGGCACCGCAGAGCGGCGGCGACGGTTCGTTGGCGCCTGAGCCCGAGCTCGCCAGCGTCGACGCGCACGGTGCCCACCCTGCCGCCCGGCGCCGTGGCACCGGTCGGCGCCTGGGCGACCCCGGAACTTTGGCGTAGCGAACCGCCGGCCTACGCCGGGCAGGCCACGTCGGCCGGCTGGCGACCCCCGATCGACGCACCCGGCGCTCCCGGCGCAGATCGCGAGCTCGAGCCGGTCGGTTGACGCACAACTCTGCGGACTCTGACGAGGGAACCAGCTGACATGAGGCAACAACTCGCTTCAGGAATCTCGGCATTGTCCCGATATGGATCGAGGGTGGGCCAGCCGGCGACGGTTGTCGAGTGAGGGAGGACTTCGATGTCCGGCGCGGTTGAGGATGTGACGGCAGCGCGGCGACGTGGACTTCGGCGACTGCGACGGCCTGCGCTGATAGCAGCCCCGCTGGTCGTGGGGCTCGCTGCGGCCGGGATTCTCGGTGTTCTGCAATCCCGAGAACAAGCCGCGCGCAACACTCGCCTTGTGCTGGCACAGATCCACGAGGACGCGCTGCTCCAGCAGGAGATTCTGGTGCATGCACAGGTCATGGGCTACCTGACCAACGACCTGCCGCACAGCCTCGCGCTTCTGCATGCCAGCACGAACAACAACATTGCCCAGTTGGAGAAGATCGCCGGCCGCGACGGTTCTGCGGCAGTCGTCGCGTCGCGGTGGGTGCACTACGAAGCTGCCCAGCGCAAGATTACGAGCAAGCTGCGCAGCACCCCACCAGGGGCGATGACCGGCAGCACGACGCAGATGCCAGCCGTGGGCCCCGCGACCGCGACCCCGGCTGGGTCGACGATGCCGGCTGGGTCGACGATGCCGGCTGGGTCGACGATGCCGGCTGGGTCGACGCCCACGCCCAGCGGCGCCGATTCCGCGGCTGGTGGCGCTGTGGGATCCAACCCTGTCGCTCCGGCGCCCGCCGCCGACGCAGCGGCCACTTTCACCGGCCTCATCAACGCGATCAACTCCGCCAGCAATGCCGCTGACGCGAGAGTCACGTCTGCGAGCAGCCAGACGCGAGTCGGGTCGCTCATGACGGTGGTTCTCGAGGCGCTCATTCTGGCCCTGGCGTTCATCTGGTTCGGCCGCGCTCGCGCACGTGCAGCGGAGGCGTCGCGCGAGGCGCTGGCTCAGAGCGAGGCACGCTTCCGCTCACTCGTTCAGAACGCCTCCGATGTCGTCTTGGTTCTCACTGCGGAGCAGACCATCAGCTACGTGACACCGTCCGTGCTAGGCCTGCTCGGTCACGACGTGGAGGACGTCCTAGGCCGACCGTTCGGCCGCCTCGTGCATGCCAAGGACAGGGCGGTTCTGTCGGCGTTCGTTCGCGACCTGGAAAACGACGCCACGGGCGGTTCTCGGTCGGTGGAGTTCAGGGTGAAGCATCGAGACGGTCGCTGGATTACGGTTGAAGCGCTGGCTGCTCATCCTCGGGACGGGTCGGAGCTCGGTCTGATTCTCACGATGCGCGACACGACGGAACGAAAGAAGTTCGAGGAGCAGCTCACGCACCAGGCGTTTCATGATGCCCTGACCGGACTTCCCAACCGCGCTCTGTTCCATGACCGCCTCAGCCACGCGCTGACGAGGCGCTCCGACGACGCGAGCACCGTCGCCATTCTGTTTCTCGACCTCGACGACTTCAAGACGATCAACGATAGTCTTGGACACGATGCGGGAGATGAGATCCTCATCGAGGTCGCAGATCGTCTCCAAAGCTGCCTGCGCAGCAGCGACACTCCGGCAAGGCTCGGCGGCGACGAGTTCGCTGTGCTTCTTGAGGGAATCAGCGACGTCAGCGAGGCGGTTGAAGCGGGACAGCGCATCATCTCATCGCTTGCCCGCCCGTTGCGGCTGCGAGGGCGGGAGGTCTCTACCACCGCGTCGATCGGGATCTCGGTTGGCCTTCCGCACTTCAGCGACGCCCAGGAGCTGGTGAGAGATGCGGACACCGCAATGTACGCAGCGAAAGCTCGTGCCAGGGGCAGCATCGAGGTGTTCCAGGAGCTCATGCACGAGATTGCTCATGATCGGCTGGCACTCAAGACGGATCTGGAGGGCGCTCTTTCTCGCGGAGAATTTGTCGTTCACTATCAACCAACGGTCGATCTCGCCAGTGGCGAGTTCACTGGCTTCGAGGCCCTGGTCCGTTGGCAGCACCCGGAGCGGGGGCTGGTGCCTCCGCTGGAGTTCATCCCACTGTGCGAAGAGACAGGGCTGATCGTCCCGCTTGGCGCTTTCGTGCTGGGTTCGGCCTGCCGCCAGGCACGGATCTGGCAGGAGGCCTTCCCGAGAGAACAGGTCCGGTCGATCAGCGTGAACGTCTCAGTCAAGCAGCTGGAGTCACCCGACTTCCTCGACGAAGTTCGCGCGGCGCTGAAGTCGTCCGGACTCCGGCCGGACTCGCTGGTCCTGGAGATCACCGAAGGCGTCCTTCTGAGGGAGACCGACGAGATCGCCGCCCGCCTCCGGGAGCTGAAGCAGCTCGGCGTGCAGCTCGCCATCGACGACTTCGGAACCGGGTACTCCTCGCTCAGCTACCTGCAGACTTTGCCTCTGGATGTCCTCAAGATCGACAAGCGGTTCGTCGACAACGTCGCCGCGGGCTCGAACAACGCGGCTCTGGCCTCGGCGATCATCGCTATCGGTCAAGCGCTTGGGATGCAGACTGTGGCGGAGGGCATCGAGCGCGAGGACCAGGCCGTCACACTGCGCCGACTGCACTGCGAGATCGGCCAAGGCTACATGTTCGCTCGCCCGCTCGATCCCGCGGGGATCGAGCTCTTGCTCGAGGCCAGCTACGGAGCGGCGCGCGAAGGGCTCCCTCAGGTCGAAGTGAGTCCTTCGGCGGGTGAGTCGATGGAGTCTGAGCCCGTCCGGCCGCCGCGGCCCTCAGTCCGTGGCAGTGCCGAGGCTGCCCAGATCCGCGCGTGGGCGCGCGGCAACGGGTTCGCGCTCGCCGAGCGCGGCCCGATCCCAGCGGCGGCTCGCACGGCCTACGTCGAGGCCCATCCTTAGGCGGACAGACGCTGACTCGAGAACTTTGCCTCGAAACGGGCCGTGGATCCAGGCTGAGATCTGCAGGGTACGGAGTGGGCCTCCGAGTTCCAGCGGCAGGTCAAGATTGACACCGTCGCCCTCGATGAACATGGACGCGACATGATCGACGCCTTCTGCGTAGTCGGTGCCACCGGACCCATCGGCGATGGCAGGATCTGGGTGGGTTCTGTCCGTGCCTGGCACTGGTCACGCTTCTTGCGGAAATGGTGGGCCCTGGGAGCCCCAAGTGCCAGCATGCGAGGTGGAGGGGCAGCCAGTTGTGCGTGCTCGCCGCGCTGCCAAGCTGGCCGACAGGGACCTAAGTCCTCACCTGGAGGGACCAGTGCCCATGGTGGTGGACCCGACGGGTGAGCGGTCATGGGTACCTGCCGCCGTAGCCAATTCTCGTGAGTGGGTGAGTCTAGTGGCGGATCGACAACCCGGTGCGGATCTGACCCGAGATGAGATCGAATCCGTGGTGTCCGCGGCAATACAAGCGCCGTCCATCCTCAACTCTCAGCCGTGGCGCTTCGTCGTCGCGGCGGGAAGCATTACAGTCTTCGCGGTACCCGAGCGCTCGCCGCGAGCGGTGGACCCGACGGGGCGGGAGGTGTTCCTGTCTCTGGGCGCTGCCTTGATGAACCTGAGGCTCGCCGTGGCCGAGCTGGGTCGTGAACCACTCGTGGAGTTGATCCCTGAACCCTCGGAGCCAACCGTTGTCGCGCGCGTCCGGATCGGTGGCCCTCGTGCCGCGAACCCAGTCGAGCACACCCTCCATCGTGCCATCGCGGAGCGTCGATCCAGCCGCCAGCCGTTCACATCCGAACAGGTTTCCGCGGGCCTGTTCGCGCAGCTGCAGGAGGCAGCGTCGGCCGAGCGAGGTTGGTTGGAGGTTGCCACGGGCTCGCATCGCGCCGCTTTGCTGAGTGTGTTGCATGAAGCCGACCTCGAACAACGCTCTGATCCCGCCCTGGTCCGCGATATCGGTCGCTGGACCGGTGAACGTCCGGACGCCGGCGTCGGCATCCCCACCGAGTCGCTGGGGCCGCTCTCGCATGACCCGGGCGCGGCTACCCGCGATCTTGGGCTGGGCGCGGTGAGCGCTGCGCGGCAGACCGCGGAGTTTGAGCGGGAACCTCAGCTAGCCGTTCTCCTGACCAGCGGTGACACGTCGGTCGACTGGCTGCGCGGCGGCCTTGCATTGGAGAGGGTGCTCCTCACAGCGGCGTCACTTGGCCTGGCTGCGGGTTTGCTATCCCACGGAACTGAGGTCCCGGAGCTGAGGCCACTGGTGCGTGACACCAGCAGCCGCTGCCACTTTCCTCAACTGGTCCTTCGATTGGGTTATGCGACGGCGCCGATGCCGCCAACCCCCCGGCTGGACTTGTCGGAGGTACTCGAGTTCGCCTCGACCTAGCTCCGGACGTACGCCCCGATGGTGGAGTTGTCGGAAGTTGTCGCTCGCCTCGAATGCCGCACGATCGCGACCGGGCACTTCGCCTGGCCGATGATCGTGCGGGTTACCGGGCCGAGAACAGGCGAGGCTGATTCATCGCCGCCGAACCCGATGACGAGCAGCGCCGCCTCCCGGGAGCCGTGAGCAAGTGCCGACGCCGGGTCTGCATGAACCACGCGGCGAACGAGGGCTACAGATGGGAGCCTCGCAGTCCACGACTGGATGCGTTCGCCGAGGACGCGGCTCTCTGAGGCCTGGAACTCATCGGCGACCAGGGAGTAAGCCTGCGGGATCCTACCCGTCGCTCCGTCGAAGTACGGAGACTGCCAAGCGTGCAGCGCGGTGAGACCGACGCCGCGTAGGGACGCCTCTTCGAACGCGAAACTCAGTGCTTCGAGAGAAGTCTCCAAACTGTCCACGCCCACGACGATCTGCTCCCGTCGCTGCCTGCGTCTGGGTGCCATACCCCCGGGGTGCTCGTCCGCCTGGACGAGTACGACCGGGCAGGCTACTCCGGCCAACCGGACGCCGCCTGACCCGGGCGGCAAGTCAGTGAATCCGGGCTGGCCACGAGAACCCACAACGACCATTTCATGTGCTGCCGAGTGACAGGACAGGGCCATGTTGACGGTTGTGCTCGCGAGCTGGGCCTCGACATGAAGGTCCGGTGAGAGGGCTGCCACCACCGCCGTTGCGTCGTCGAGGATGCTTTGGCCGGCCTCCCGGAGAGCGTCGGCTTCGCGTGGGCGGTGTGCGCCGAATGGGCGAACGAACTGCTGAAGAGTTGGTGACGCATGGACCAGCAGAAGCTTCGATCGTCGCACGGCTGCCTCGTCCACCGCCCATCTGAGCGCCGCCTGGCTGCCTACCGAGCCGTCGCAACCGACAACGATGGGCCGGCCGGTCATCGCTCGCCTCCCGGACAAGTCTCAGCCGCACTTGTGTGGAACTACTCAGCCTGCGCTGATCCGACACCGAGCAGCAGGGGCAGAGGTCTGGGCAGGCACGGGACCTAGGGCCCGTATACCGCTCGCATGTCACGGGCTAGCGTGAGGCCCAGCGCCGAATCGGGTGCCAAGGAGGCTGCAGTGACGCAAGGCCCGGCACGTGGACCTATCAGGGTGTTCTTGCTGGACGACCATGAGGTGGTTCGCCGTGGCGTTCAGGACCTGCTGGAGGCAGAGAGCGACATCGTGGTAGTGGGCGAGGGCTCCACCGCTGCCGAGGCGTTGGCTCGCGTGCCGGCGCTGCGTCCCGACGTGGCGATCTTGGACGTGCGACTCCCGGACGGTGACGGGGTGTCAGTGTGTCGCGAACTCCGCTCGGCCATGCCCGAGTTGGCCTGCCTGATGCTGACGTCCTTTGCCGACGACGAGGCTCTCTTCGATGCGATCATGGCCGGCGCAGCCGGATACGTCCTCAAACAGATTCGTGGCAGCGATCTCACAGGGGCGGTCCGCGCCGTCGCGGCCGGTCAGTCTCTGCTCGACCCACGAACGACCGCGCGGGTGATGGAACGGCTGCGTGGGTCGCCGCCGGTTGATGACCCGTTGAAAGGCCTCACAGAGCGAGAGCGCGAGATTCTTGCCCTTATCGGCGACGGCCTCACGAACCGCCAGATCGGTGAGCGGTTGCACCTGGCCGAGAAGACTGTGAAGAACTATGTCTCGAATTTGTTTGCCAAGCTCGGTCTCGAGCGCCGCACCCAGGCCGCCGTCTTGGCCTCGGAGGTGCTACGCGGAGAGCGCCACTGACCAGATGACTGGTCGGAGGGGCTCGTCGTGCCCTCGTCGCCCGACGCACATATCGCCGTCGCGATCGGGCTGCCGGCTGCAGGGGCTAACGCTGTCGCGTATGGATGGCGCTCGGCTGGACGATTGAAGAGCCGACCCGGCGTCCGGTGACGATGCTTGGCTGCAAGCGGATGTACTGCGCTCCGTCGGGCTGCACCCAAACGGGGATGCCAAGACCGTTTGCGGCTTCCTCCTCTTCCTCGCCGGCGATGACCGTGGCAAGACCCGTGACGACGACGCTCCAGCCGACCCTACGGTCGGCGTCGAAGTCGTCGACCTCGAACGCGATCACCGTGCCTGCGGCCGCAGCGGCGAGTTTCGTTCCCACAGAACTTCGGAAGACGATCGTGCCCTTGTCGAGAGCGTATGCGACCGGTAGTGCGGTCGGCATCGCCTGCTCGGTGAGGATCACTCGACCGATACTGCCTGAGGCCAAGAGCTCCAGGCAGGTGGTAGCGCCCAGTTGCTCGACCGCGCGATCACCTCGCATCGGTCCACGCTGCGCCTGACCACGTCTTCCTGATAGGGACTAAGGGCCCACCGCTGGTCCCGGCGGCGGGCCGGCCTTGGCAAGCCCTTTAGGCACCAGACGTTGGCAGCGGAACTCGCCAACGGATTTCCGTACCTCCCGCCGGGGTGGCGCCCGCCACAAAGGTTCCCCCGTGCGTCGCCGCACGCTCGGCTAGGTTGGCCAGCCCGCTGCGGCGGCCAATCGGTGGTAGTCCGACGCCGTCATCGCGGATGATCAGACTGACTTCGTCCTTGTCGGCAGAGACGACGACCTCAGCGTGAGTGGCCTTGGCGTGCCTGGCGACGTTGGACAGCCCTTCCACCAAGACGGCGACCAGGTCGGAGGCGACGTTCGGTGGGACAAGCGCATCCACTGGTCCCTCGAACCGGACGGAGGGCGCGAACCCGAGTCCCGTCGAGGCGAAGTCAGTGGCCTCGAGCAGGTGTGCGCGCACTTCTCCCCCACCTGAGCGCGACGGGGTCTGCAGGGCGTAGATCGCTGACCGAATCTCTCGGATGGTGGTGTCCAACTCGTCAACGACTGCCTGGATCCGCGTGTTCGCCTCTTCGTTGTTCACAAGCCGCGTTGTGCCCTCGAGCTGCATCCCGCTCGCGAACAGCCGTTGAATGACGAGGTCGTGCAGGTCGCGCGCGATCCGGTCACGGTCCTCGTACAGATGGACGCGCTCACCCTCGCGGCGGGCCTCAGCAAGCTGAAGGGCGACCGCCGCCTGCCCTGCGAAACCTTCAAGCGTCGAGGCTGCCTGGCGTTCCAGAGGCGTGCCGCCAGCAGACATGATCACTGCCAAAATGCCGCGGACCCCACCGGAGTCTCGCAGCTGGACGAGCATGGTCTGGCCGCCGTGCCCTTCCATCTCAACGCCCAGGGGGTCGTCCGCTTCCAGCCGCGTGATGGTGACAGCCTGGTCCCCGGAGAACGCGCGACCGATGGTCGTGCCTTCGACGGCGACGGCCAGCCCACGGATGCGGTCGGCTCCGTGTCCGTCGCTGACCTCGATGACGAGTGACGGACCGGCAGTGGGCAAGGCGATGAACGTGGTTCGGGCCTCGGCGATCTCTCGAGCCAAGCGCGCTACGGCTGCGAGCGCGTCTTCGGGCCTGGTACCCGAGAGCAGCGAGGTGGTCAGTTCCTCGGAGGCCTGGAGCCAGCGTTCACGTCGGCGGGCTTCGTCGAAGAGACGGGCGTTCTCGACCGCCACTCCCGCGGCCGTGGCCAACGCGACGACGATGCGTTCGTCGTCCTCGTCGAACTCCCCGCCCCCGCGCTTCTCGGTCAGGTAAAGGTTTCCGAAGACCTCGTCTCGGACTCGGATTGGAACCCCGAGAAAGCTGGTCATGCGCGGGTGGCCGGGGGGGAAGCCGAACGAAGCCGGGTGATCGCCGAGCGAGGCCAAACGAATTGGGTGCGGTTCACGAATCAGCAACCCCAGAATCCCGCGACCGGCAGGTAGCCCCCCGATCTCTGCCCGCGTCGTGTCATCGATCCCGACGGTGAGGAACTGCGACAGCCGGTCTGCCTCCCCGATCACTCCGAGGGCTCCATACGTCGCGTCGGCAAGTGCGACCGCGGCCTCAGTGATCCGGTAAAGGACCGCGTTGAGGTCCAGCTCGCTTCCGATGGCGACGATGGCTTCCAGGAGCTGGCTTGAGCGGTCCCTGACGGTCAGGATCTGGCGCAGGCGCACTTCGAGCTCTCCGAGCAGCTCGTCCAGCTGCAGCCCTGGCAAGGCAGGCATCAGCCGCTCGGCGCGGTCCGGGTCAGCTCTCCCCTCCACGGGGGCCAGCCTGTCAGTCTTGACCGTCGAGTGTCAGCCCCTCGGCCCGCCCGAGGGTCTTTCGCCCCTACCGCCGGTACCGGGCGCGGCGCAGTCTGTCTGCGGCGGGTGTGGTGGTCCGGGAGGTCGAAATGGCAGCGAGTGTGCACGTACCGGCGCCGGATCTGGCATCGCAGCGGGCTGGCGAGTTGCTCGCGACTCTTGACCCGGGGCATGGCCTTTCGACGCTTCTGGCACGGCATGTGATGACCGCACCGGTCGTGACCGTCTCCGACCGTGAGTCCCTCTGGTCGGCTTGGACGATGTTGCATGGGTTCGGGCTCCGCCACATCGTGGTGGTCCGCGGCAATCGGTGCATTGGGGTGCTTGACGACCGTCAGATCGCCTTGCAGTGGCCGTTGGGTGCGCTACGGGGGCAGCGCATTACCGCCGGCGAGCTCGTGCGACCAAGGGTGCGCTCGGTACAGGGGGATACCCCCGTTTCCGTCATAGCCCAGATCATGCTTGAGGAGTGCGTCGAGGCGGTGCCGGTGGTCAGCCCGCTGGGTGAGATCCATGGCCTGGTGACGGTAAGTGATCTTCTCGGCGTCTTGGCCGGCGGAGTTGGCCAAGAGACGCAATGATCGCCACCCCTGGGGTCATTCGTCGTAAGCGCAGCAGGCTCCCTGCTTGACCTTTGGCGCCACCACCACCATCACCGCCACGATCGGTGCGGCCGAGTCTTTCAGCCACGGCCCCATCCGTTGCTGGACGCTGGTCTGGCGCCGCCACTTTTCTGAGTCACCGCGGAGACTTGCGCACCCGCTGGCCCGCGCACTCTCGACCCAGGTAAGCCGCGCCGACGGCTCTTTCGGTGACCGCGCCTGTGCGCAGGGCTACCTGGCTTGGGTCACAGCTGGCTCGGGTCTGCGCGTGGCGAGCCAGCTTCCCAGCAAGACGAGCGGAAAGCCGATTGCGATTCCGGCCGTGAAGCTCTCTCCGAGGACCACGATCCCCAAAGTCACGGCGACAGCCGGATTGACGAATGTGATGACAGTGGCGCGGACGGGACCGATCTCCGAGATCAGCGCGAAAAAGAGCAAGAACGCGGTAGCCGTGCAGACCAGCGCGAGCGTCAGGACTGATGCGAGCACGTTGGCTGCCGGCATGGAGTGCGGGCGGGCGAGAACGGCCGCTGGAGAGTACACAATGGCTACCGCGGTCAGCGAGACGGCGATGACGGCCAGAGCCGGAACCTCGGCCAGATGGCGGGTGGCAATGATCGGCGCGGTGGCGTAGCCGACGGAAACGAGCATGATCTCCGCCACGGCCACGAGAGAGGTCCCCGACCCGAGGTCGAGCCCGACCACGGCGGCGACCCCGACGAGTCCCATGATCATTCCGATGAGCCTTCCCCCGGTCACAGCGGTCGAGTCCCCGAGCCGCCAGGCCACCAGGGCTCCGATGAGTGGGACGGTGGCGATCAACAGGCCGGCCAGACTGCTGGGCATATGCCGTTCAGCATCGCCGACCAGGAACCACGGCACCGCGATCTCGAGCACTGCGAAAGCAGCCAACGGCCGCCAGTGAACCAACGCGGGCCGCACGAGTCCGCGCCGAGCCGCCAAGGGGAGCAGGACTAGCGCCGCGATGGCAGTCCGCGCGAAGACAATGAACGAAGGCGTCAGGTCGTACAGCGCGACTTTGATGAGGAGGTAAGGAATACCCCAGATGATCGACATCGCCGCAAACAGCGCCAAGCCGCGCCGGGACATAGGCGCGCTGCCGGCTGTCTCGATCACCGACGCCTCCGAGCTGCTCGACGCGTCGCGTCAGTCCGCAACGCTCAGTGGACTGTGGCGGGCGTTGCTCGTGCTCGCGAAACCTTCATCGCCGACCCTAGCCAGCCTGGCCCCTGTCCGCGATGTCTACGGCGACCGGACGGCTGCGGCTATCAGGCCGCGGCGGGGCCGGATCGGGTGCATTGCGCTCGACCGGCGCCCGTTCACTGCCACCAGGAGTTGCCGCGCGCCTGGCGCCTGGCGCCTGGCCCGCCGGCCGCCGAACTTGGCGGCGGATGTTCGTTCAGTTGGGCATGGCCCCGTCGCGGCCGCCAAAGAGGGGGTCGACCGCGGCGCCGGCCAGACAGCAGAAGCTCGGCCTCGCACCGTGCTGAGGTGACCAGGGTCGCGGCGGTTGCAAGGCGGTCACAGTCCTGCGCCGGGCCGCCCAGCATCGCAGCGGCTTCGATCTTGTGCTGGGCGACGGCGAGCAACTCGACCCCGCGACGGAGATCAGCGCTGCGTCGTGCGATACCTACGCTCATGGTCTCACCATCGGCGCGTATGCCTCGTTCCTGATGGTTTCGTGGTCGATGCGGACTAGGGCTGGACTAGGGCACGGACTAGGGCCGCTACGCACGAACGGCGGTTGCGGGTTCGCCCCCCGCCCGTCATGGCGTCTGGCCCGCGACAAAGTACGCGGCCTGGGCCGACCTGTTCGCGCATCCAAATGGGACCACCCGAATGGGCTAGCCGGCGAGCCTCGAGCCCCCTGGTTCGGGAGCGGTTCCCGGCTAGCGCTCGGCTCAGCCCGTGACAGGCGGCGGGTTCGCGCCGGATTCACGAGCGTCGGTCTGCCCGGCCGACCGGAGGCCCTGAGCCCTCGTCCGAGATCTGCCCGAGGGTCCGTCATAGCCACACTTCGGACGCGCTGACGCTCAGGAGGGGCAGGGAATCCGCCCGTCCCGAGACTGCCGCCCGGCCGCTTCTCACCGTTGACGGCAGCCCGTTGGACGACGCCGCGGGAGCCGGGGCCAGACGGTGGCTCCAGGTTCATCCATCGTTCACGCCTCCTGCCCCTGTCGTCGATCTGGGGCCGACAGGTTCGACGCCGTAGGACTCCACTGCATCTGTCCGGAAGGGGCAGCACATGCGCAAGACGTCAAGAACAATGGTCGGGCTGGGTACAGCCACGACCGTGGTGTTCGCACTGGGACTGTCGGGGACGGCGCACGCCGACTACGCCGCTGGTCCGAGTGACGTGGTCGGTGTCGGCTCCGACACCCTTCAGTACCTCGGCAACTTCCTGGCCGACGGCGACGTCGGCGGCGACGCGGGCTTCAACTCCGGGGCCCCGACCAACCGCCTGGTCAGCTACGACGCCACCGCGGACGCAAACGCGCGGCTCGCGTATGCCAACGGAAGCACCAACGCGGCCATCAAGACGCTGAACCCGACCGTTGTCGACCGGGCGGGCTCATTCCCCGTCGCCCGGCCGAACGGCTCAGGAGCCGGCGCCGACGCCCTGGCAGCCCAGGCCGCGCACCCGGCCCTGCAGAACGACCCCAACGTGAACTTCGCCCGGATGTCGTCCGCGCCGAGCCACGCTCAGGAGATCGCCCTCCCCGGCGGGCAGATGCGTGTGATCCAGATTGCCAAGGAGAACCTGGGCATTGCGGTGGCCTCGTCGGCGACGAACATGCCGGCCGCCGGGCTTTCGGCTAAGGAACTGGTGGCGATCTACCAGTGCACGACCACGAAGTGGAACGCCCTGCCGGGCAACGGCGCGGGTTCCGGCAACACGATCATCCCGATCCTGCCGCAGTCCAGCTCCGGCACTGGCAAGACCTTCCTCGCCGACCTGCAGGCAGCCAACGGCAACGTCGCCATCACCCCTGGTGCCTGTGTCGTGATCTCTGAAGAGAATGACCCGACCGCGATCGCTGCCCAGTCGAGCCCCGCGGACGCGATCACGGTCATGTCGCAGAGCCGGCTCAACCTGTGGAACGGTACGGCAGGAAACGGCGGCTTCGGTTACTTCCACAACCCCACCGGCCTTACCGGCAAGAGCGGCCTGGGCGTGCTCCTGGCACCTGGTGCAGTGATGGCCCCGCTGAGCGGTAACGCCAGTGACGGCAACCCGGCCTATGTCGACAACCGCTCGCTGTACATCGTGTTCAACCAGAGCCACTGCTCCGACCCGGTTTGGCAGCCCGGTGGCACCCAGAACTGGGCTGAGGCCTTGTTCTCACAGTGCGGCAACGCTTCACTGCCCACGCCATTTGCAGCAAGCCCCTTCGGTCAGCCTCTCCTGGCGGCCGCTGGTGCGACGCCTAACTACTCAGACCTCGGCGTCAACCCGTTCTAGGCGCGTCCCGTCTGATCCGTCCAGCTTTCACCGACAGCAAAGGACTCAGAACATGAAGATCCGACTCAAGTCGGCGGTTGCCGGGGCTGCGGCCCTGGCACTCGCCGGCGGGTTCGTCGCCGTGGTGGGAGGTGGGACCGCCTTCGCAGCGGGGGTCCCGCCGTGGCAGCCGCCGAGCGTCGCACACGGGAACCCCAAGGCGGTCGCGACGCTGACGTTCTACGACGCCGCCGGCGCCCAGATCATTAGCGGCAACCTGACCGACTCCCCGATCTCCGCGTACTCCCTGGCCTCCGGTCCCATCCGCACCTCGGTGACGGACACCAAGGCGACTATGTTCGCCGCGGTTCCCAACTCCAGCGTCGCCCCGGATGGGTGGGCGTCCAACGTGATCAGCCTGGCGACGACCTACCCGAACGCTGCTGCTCCCGGGACACTGGGGACCAGCACCAACCCGCTCAACACCGGTACCGGGACCGACACCTCGCTGAGCACCTTCATCTCCGGGCACTCCATCACCGGTGATGCGAACCCCGCGTACAACAACATCGTCGAGATCCGGATGGAGACCAGTTCGGTTGGCAACGGTCTGTCCCCGACGTACGCGGTGGCTGATCTGGCGATCAACAGTGCCGGCGGCACCTGGAGCCAGGTGTTCCCGGCCCCGCCGACCACGGTGAGCACCACGACCACCCTGAACGTGACCCCGGCGTCGCCACAGCTGGTCGGCACCAACGTCACACTCACGGTCCCGGCAGGCGGCGTTGTCGCCTCCTCAGGCCCGAACCCGACCAACGGCAACATCAAGTTCTACGACGGGGCCACCCAGATCGGGACAACCCAGGCGTGGACCGGCGCGGCTGCGTCGGTGAGCACCACCACCCTCGCCGGTGGCGCCCACTCCCTGACCGCGATGTACGTGCCGTCCGGGATCACCTACAGCGGCTCGACGTCTGCCGTGGTGCCGTACACGATCACGTCGCCGGCCGACGTTACCGCCACAGCCTTGACGGTGAACCCGACCAGCGGCAACGCCAACCAGGTCGTCACCCTTGCCGCAACGGTGGCTGACACCACCAGCGCGGCGACCATTCCAGTCGGCTCGGTGTCGTTCTTCGACAACGGGGCGGCAGCTTCGTTCGCCGGTCCGGTCGCGGTAAACGCCGCTGGTCTGGCAAGCACCACCACCACCTCCCTGGGTGCGGGCAACCATTCGATCGTGGCGGTCTTCACCCCGACCAACTCGGCCGTCTTCCTCGGATCCAGCTCGCAGCCGGTGACCGCTCAGTACACGGCGGTGTCGACCTGCGTGCCCCGAACCGACGTTCCTGTTGTTCTCCCGGGTGCGACCACCTGCATCGACCCGCAGACCATCCAGGTCACGGTCAACGCAGGAACCCTGACGATCAGCTCGCCGTACACCCCGACCAACCCGTTCAACCTGGGGACCATGGCACTGAGCGCCGACGGAACCCAGCTGACCGCTTCGGCTGGCTTTGGCAGCCTGGCGACCAACGGCAGCGGCATCACGGTCACCGACACCCGCTCGGGTGGCATGCAGTGGACAGCCCACTGTGTGAGCACCAACTTCACCGACACAACCGCTGACACCATCAGCGCGCAGGGCCTGTCGTTCACCGGGCTCGCGGACGCTTTCCCCACGGGGAACGCGCTCATCGGGCATGTCACGCTCACCCCGGTGCCGAATGTCGGTTCGGGTGGCGACTTCGCCGTCTCCACCGGCCCCAGCGGAGGTGACGGCACCGTCTGGATCGTAGGCACCATGGGTCTGACGGCACCGTCGTCGACCAAGGCTGGGGTCTACACCGCCACGGTGACCTTCACCGTCGGCTAGTCTGCGAGGCTCCGAGGAGCAAGCCGTGAGGGCGGGCAGAGACCATCTGTCCGCCCTCACGGCTGTCCAGGCTCGGGCCACCGTCGGGGCATCGCGCGGGTCTACGCCGCTGTCGACGGACAGCTGGCCGATCCTGCCCCGGGGCCACGTCCGTTCCCCGTGAACTGGGCGACTGGGCCGTTCGGCCGTGGCAGGCTCGGTACGCGCAGCGCAGGATCCTCTGAGCCGCCGACGAACGCCGGGGAATAGCTTGGCCCCCCGGGCACCCGGTTCCTCAGCTGTCCGGCTCAACACGCTCTGCTGGCGAGCCTGCCATCGACCCGCGCGGCTGACCACGAGACATCGTCGCGACGCGCGGACGGCGTGCACCGGACGCAACCGACCACACCCGGCACATCGGCCAGCCATCGGCCACTGTCGACGGCTGGCCGAGTTCACCACGCCAACACCACCCGGGTCCGCGATGGATGCGCCGACTTGAACGTGGGTCTGAATTGTCGCGGGATTGACGGAACTCCGAGACCGCCGACCCTCCGACGCTGGATGGATGACCCGCCGTAGAAGAACGCGTTCCGGATTCAGCGCGCGGTCGTCCGCAGGGCCTTGCGCCGCATCGGCAACGACGTCGGGATGCACAAGAGCCGCCAACTCACCAACGTGCGGCCGGTGGGTGCTGTTCTGCTCTTCGCAGAGCTATTCGCCAGCTGAGTACGCGGGTGAGTGTCCCATCGCCTGCCATGCCGCTGTTGAGCTAGCGGAAGTGGCGTAGTTGAACGAGCAGGCCGAGATGGCCCCCGCGCCCCAGCTGATTGTCCCTGCGAACTGCTGGTAGGCCGGCTGTGTCAGCAAGGCTGCGGCGTCCGAGATCCACTGCGCTTTTCGCCCAGGTATTGCTGGGTCCTCGTCTGATCCCCACTCCGTGAGGAGCAGGTGCACACGGGGGTGGCCCAGGGCCCAGACCCTCGCGCCTTCGATCAGCTGCGACAGCGGCTTCCATGCAGAGCTGCGACACCCGGCCCAGTTGTAAACATCCACCCCGACGTCGTCAACATAGCCGTCGCCTGGGTAGTAGTAGCTGACGTTGCTGCTGTCCGTGCGGGTGAAGCCGTAGCCGGTGAAGATGGCCACGTAGACGGCGCTGACTGCCTGCGAGCGCATGACGGTGACGAAGTTCCGGAAAGCCGCCGCGAACTGGGCGGGGGTGCCGTATGCCGGACTCGCCTCCGGTTCGTGGCTGAAGGTGAGGAAGACCCGCGCACCGAAGACGTTCAACTGGGCCGCGATCTTCAGCATGTCCTGGTAGACGGGCGTGCCAGGGGTCGCGGAGGCGATAGCCGCATAGGGGATGACGGTGCCGTTTGAACGGACCGGTTTGACACTCAGGAACAGCGTGTGGAAGGTATCGCGCATCCAGATCTGCTCTGGCCCGAACAGCGTCGAGTCCCAGAGCCGGTATTCCCGGACCGCGACCAGTGGTCGCCCCGCGATCTGCTCCTGGGCGATGAGGTTCGCCTCCGTCGGCGCCGCCGTCCCGAACAGCATCGGCGCGTGGACGAAGGCCGTCTGACCGGCCTCGATTGATGGTGCGAGCGCAAGGGATACGAGCATCGCCGCACTGGCCAACCCACCCACGAGAGCCATGCGTGGCGAGCGTCGTGCCGATGACATCCGGCCCTCCCGATCGGCTAGGGCGCCTCGGTCCGTCTCTGCACGGCAGGCTGCGGACCTGAGGTCAGGTCCAGTGGCGCGACCGTAGTCGGGGCTTCGACGGACCAGCAAGGCTGGGCGGTGGTGTTCGTCCTCCGTTTACCCCCAGTCCCCCGATGTGCCTTGCTTCCGGTGGCGATGTCACGACAATGCGATCAGGCGAGCACGGCGAGTAACCCGCTGGAGGCATTGTCGGCTGCCCCTGGTTCGCGATCACCGACGGAGCGCCGAGGGTATGCGCTGCCCTTTGAGTGACCGCAAGGGGTGAGCGCGCCCGTCGTGGCCACAGCAGTTCTAGGCACCGGCGCGCGAGGCGCTGGCGCGTGACGAGCGGGGTCCAGCCCCGACGACGGATGGTCGCCGAAAGGACGCCCGCCGTTCACCCAGGCCCCCGCCTACTTGCCTAGGTTGTTGTCCGATTCCCGTGACGTCCAGGCGACACAGGCCGAGGCCCCGGACGCATGATCGCGACACCAAGGAGTTCCGCAGTGTCAGGTTTGTCCGTGCTCGAGGGCATGCTCTCCCCCGAGAACCCACGCTCCGGCGGTCCGGCTCATCTTGAGGCGGTCGGCGTGTCGGCATGGTTCGGGACGAACAAGGTCCTGGAGCGAGTGTCGCTGACGATGCCCGCTGCGACCGTCACCGCTCTGATCGGACCCTCAGGATGCGGGAAGTCGACCTTTCTGCGGATCCTGAACCGGATGCACGAGTCGGTACCCTCGGCCAAGCTCGCCGGTGAGGTCCTGTTGAACGGCGACGACATCTACGCCCCGGGGCAGAGGGTCACGGCGACGCGCAAGCGGATCGGGATGGTTTTCCAGAAGCCCAACCCGTTTCCTGCGATGAGTATCTCGGACAACGTGACGGCGGGTCTGCGCTTGACAGGGATGACAGTGTCGCGCGCGCAGCGGGTCCACCTCATCGAACGGTGCCTGACCCGCGCCGGTCTGTGGAATGAGGTCAAGGACCGCCTCAGCGAACCGGGTTCGGCGCTGTCCGGCGGGCAGCAGCAGAGGCTGTGCATCGCAAGATCTCTCGCTGTCGACCCTGACGTCCTGCTCATGGACGAGCCATGCTCTGCCCTAGACCCGACGTCGACGCGGCGAATCGAGGAGACGATTGGGGAACTGGCCTCAGACGTGACGATCGTGATCGTCACCCACAATATGCAGCAGGCCCAGCGCGTGTCCCAGCAGTGCGCCTTCTTCTTGGCTGAGCAGGGCACACCCGGGGGAATCGTCGAGGCCGGCTCTACGGAGCAGATCTTCGGGCGTCCAGCGGACCCTCGCACTGCGGACTACGTTCATGGCCGCTTCGGCTGACAGCGACTTGGCTGCGCTCAGCCGGGTTGGTGAGCTGCACTTCCAGGTCTACGCAGGTTTGAGCGGGCACCCAGTGCGGTGGCGGCTGCTTAGTGGCAACAACCGAGATGGCGGGCGTAGCGCCCGGTCCTTCGCCGATGTCGAGTCGTGCCTAGTGAACATCAAGGAGATCCTGGCACAGGTCGACGTCCTCGAGCCGGCGATCGTACCTGCCGCCGACGGCCGCGGATGGCGCTGGCGTCTCAACCTTGACGGCGCGCCGATGGTGCTGGCCCCGCACGCCTTCGACCGTCGGGTGCGTTGCTCCGAGGCTTGTGCGCGGTTCGTCCACCTGGCGCCGGTGGCGCACGTTCGACCCGGGCTGGTGCGCCTGGTCTCGGATGGGTCGGCCGCCCCGGACTCGCGTGCTGCCCGATGAGCGTCATCGACGACCTGGCCGGCCCAGAGGTCGCGGGGGACTCCCCGCGCATGATCGACCCGGGACGTGCTCCTTCCGACCGCGTGTTCCACGGTGTGGCCCGCGTTACTGGCCTTTCGGTGCTCGTGCTCACCGGGTCGATCGGTCTTTTCCTCGGCTACCAGGCGATCCCCACCCTGCATAGGTACGGTCTGAGCTTCTTCACCGAAAGCCAGTGGCAGCCTGAGCTGGACAAGATCGGAATCTCGTCGGTCCTGGTGGGGACGTTCGAGGTGGCGGCGGTGGCGCTCGTCGTGGCCTTCCCGCTGTCTCTGCTGACGGCCCTGTTCATCAGTGAATACGCCCCGGCCAGGCTGAGGTCTCTTCTTGTCTCCATGGTCGACCTGATGGCGGCCGTGCCCAGCATTGTCTACGGGCTGTGGGCCTTCTTCCTGCTCGAGCCGAACATCATCTACCTGTCCCGGTGGCTGCATCGCTATTTCGGCTGGCTGCCCATATTCCAGGTGGACACCGACCCGCGGGCTGCGTCGTGGGCTCAGTCGAGGTACACCGCGTCGGCGTTCATCGCGGGAGTGGCTGTCGCGATGATGGTGATGCCGCTGGCCTGCGCGGTCATGCGCGGGGTCTTCGCAGCGGCTCCGATTGGTGAGCGTGAGGCGGCGTACGCACTCGGGGCGACGCGCTGGGGCATGATCCGGGCTGTCGTGCTGCCGTTCGGGCGGGGGGCAGTCATTGGCGGGACCATGCTGGCCATGGGCCGCGCTCTCGGCGAGACGGTTGCCGTTCTCCTGATCATCTCCCCAGCGTTCGACATCAAGTTCCGCATCCTGGAGGTCGGCACTCAGACTGTGTCGGCCTTGATCGCCGGGCGGTTCGGCGACGCGACCAGCGCGCAGCTGTCGGCCCTGCTGACGGCCGGTTTCGTCCTCTTCCTCATCACCCTCGCCGTCAACACGGTCGCGGCGATCTTCGTCAACCGTAGTCGCAGCGGCGCTGCGACCGAGATCTGAACGGGCGCCTACGTGACAACGATCACCATCCGACCGGACCAGCCGGTTGACCCTGGGGGCGAGCCCCCTGATGACACTGCCGTCTTCGTCGACATGCACGTGGACGAGGACCGGCCTCGGGACCTGCGCAGGCGCACCCAGGACGATGTGCTGTCCTTGGTCGGTTCAGCCAGCGCTTCGCTGGCGCTGGTGTGGCTCGTCTTCGAACAGATGCTGGCATGGTCGGGCACACTCGGGTTCGTCGTGTGCTGGTACGTGACCTTCCTGGCCCTGTACGCCGGCGTGACCGCGATGTCACACCCCAGACCGGTCATCGTCGACCGCCTCGTCTCGGCCGCGGTCCACGCCGGCGCGGGTGTCGCCGGCCTGGCGCTCGCCTCCACCGTGATCTACACCTTCGTGCAGGGCCGGGCGGCACTGGGGCATTTCAACTTCTACACCCATGACATGTTCGGCGTCGGACCGCAGGCGCCTTTGACCCAGGGTGGTATCTGGCATGCGATCGTGGGGTCGTTCATCGAGGTCGGGATCGCCGTCTGCATCGCTCTCCCGCTCGGCATCGGGACGGCCGTGTTCATGACCGAGGTGGGCGGCCGGCTGTCGCGGATCGTTCGCACCGTGGTGGAGGCGATGACGGCATTGCCGGACATCCTGGCCGGTTTGTTCATCTACACGACGCTCATCATTGGCCTCGGGTTCGAACGCAGCGGGTTCGCTGCAGCCATGGCGCTAACTGTGATGATGCTGCCGATCATCGCCCGGTCGGCAGAGGTATCGCTAAGGATCGTGCCCGGCGGCCTGCGTGAGGCGGGGATGGCACTTGGCGCGTCACAATGGCAGACGGTCCGTCGGATCGTGCTGCCGACCGCGAAGGCCGGCTTGGCCACCGCTCTCATCCTGGGGGTAGCGCGAGCGGTCGGGGAGACGGCCCCGGTGCTCATAACTTCCGGCGCGTCCACCTTGACCAACTACAACCCGTTCAAAGACCCGATGAACTCCCTACCCCTGTTCATCTTCTCCGCCGTCCGCAGCGGCGAGCCGCTCTACATCGCCCGCGGCTTCGGTGCCGCCAGCGTGCTCCTCGGGCTCGTCCTGGCCCTGTTCCTGACCACCCGTTTCCTGGCTCGAGATCGGATGACCCGACGATGAACCGCAGCACTGCGCGACCTCTGGTTCGACGTGCCTGCCTGTTGGCCTCGCTCGCCTTGGGAATGATCTTGGCTGCCGGGGCGGCCGCCAACGCGGCCGCCAGCCACCAGCTCATCAGCGGGTCGGGGTCCAGCTGGGCCTCGAACGCTGTGAACCAGTGGATCGCCGACGTCTCGCCGGGACTCCGCGTCGTCTACACCAACAGCGGGTCGGCGCAGGGTCGTAGGGACTTTGGCTACCAGACTGTTGACTTCGCCGTCAGCGACATCGGCTTCCAAGGCACCGACCCGGTGACCGGCGGCACCGACAACTCCAACGGGCGATCTTTCGCGTACCTGCCCGTGGTCGCTGGTGGGACGTCGTTCCCCTACCAGGTCCAGGAGGCCGGCAAGCTGGTGACCAACATCAGGCTCTCGGGCCTTACGTTGACGAAGATCTTCACCAACCAGATCACCAACTGGAACGACCCGGCGATCACGGCTGACAACAACGGCCGGCGGTTGCCCTCGTTGACGATCATCCCAGTCGTTCACTCGGAGGGCTCCGGGTCGACCGCGCAGTTCACCCGTTTCCTGGATACCGAGTACCCGAGCCTGTGGCGGCCCTACCAGGGTCGTGCGGGGCTCACCGAGTACTACCCACGCAAGGGTCAGATGATCGCGCAGAACGGCTCCGACGGCGTCATGAACTTCGTCTCCTCCAAGGCCGCGAACGGGGCGATCGGGTATGACGAGTACTCATACGCCCTCGCCAAGCAGTACCCCGTCGTCAAGCTGCTGAACAAGGCCGGCTACTTCACGCTGCCGACCCAGTACAACGTCGCAGTCGCGCTGACCCAGGCACAGATCAACATGAACAAGGCCTCGCCGGACTACCTGCTGCAGAACCTCGATCAGGTCTACGTCTTCGGGGACCGTCGCGCCTATCCGATGTCGTCGTACTCCTACATGATCATCCCGACCGGATCGTCCGCACCTGCCGAGACCCGGATGACGACAGCGAAGCGGCAAACCCTCGCCGACTTCCTCTACTACTCGATCTGCCAGGGTCAGGCCGAGATGGGACCGATCGGCTACTCCCCGCTACCGATCAACCTGGTGGAGGCCAGTTTCGCCCAGACCAACCTGCTGAAGGCGGCGGACCCGGGAGTGGACCTCACCGCTCGTGACGTCACCACCTGCCATAACCCCACGTTTGTCGCGGGTCAGCCGACGCGCAACTACCTGGCGGAGATCGCGCCACAGCCGGCCTCCTGCGACAGAGTCGGGGCAGGACCGTGCACCGGCAAGGAGGGGTCGGCAAACGCCAACCCGACCGGCTACGGCAAGGTTCCCGGCGTCACCACCGGCGCCTCGTCAACCGGGACGAAGGCCAGTGCGGGTCCGTCGGGCGCCTCATCGGCGCCCCCTGGAAGTGCCGGGACCGGGTCCGGTGGCTCAGGCACAGGGAGCGGCACAACCGGTAGCGTGGACGTCGCGGCGGTCCCGGTCGACCTGGCAGCCGCCCAGAGCCAGAACCCCGTGGCCTTGCTCGCAGGGTTCGCGGTCCTCATGCTGCTGATGCTGCTCGCCGGTCCCCCGATCCTGGCCCACCACCTCGCCGCGAAGCAGGCCGCAGGGGGGGCTCGCCCGCCTGCGAGCACAGGCACGACCGGGGGGAGCTCATGAGACGTCGGCTGACGGCGGTCGTGACCGCGGTGGCTGCGGTGCTGGCCGGGGTGGCGGTGCTGTACGCGCCAGCCGGCCCGGCCTCGGCCTCGGCGGCAGCCGGACCGGCGTTCACCAAGAGCGAGACGATCATGCGCGACCACCTGGTCAGCGGTGCTGACCAAGTCGTCGACACCCGGAATGTGACAGTGACGGTGGACAACACCACCAATCTGCGCAGCCGTCAGGAAGTGACCGTCAGCTGGTCTGGGGCCCGGCCGTCGGCGGGCATCGTCGCGGACCCGAACTCTTCCTTGGCCAGAGAGACCGAGTACCCGGTCGTCCTGCTCCAGTGCCGCGGGGTGGACTCCTCGGCCGCCCCTTCCTCCCAGCAGCTGAGCCCGAGCACGTGCTGGACGCAGACGGCAAACGAGCGCACCTTCACCGATTTCAACACAGCGTTCCCACCCTGGCGCGTGGACCGGTACGCCTCCGTCGCGAACCGGGCCGCGGTTGTGGGCCAGCCCGCGCCGCGAGGCAGCACATGCGGGCTGGCGGCCAACGCCGAGTACTGGGTGCCCTTCGCCGCCGCCAGCGGCACCACGTTCTACGGGGGTCCCGGCGACTGCATGGGTATGCCACCGGAGGCCGCCGATGCCGGGTCCACGCTGGCGATGCCGACGAACGAGACCTTCGCCGCCACCCAGCTCGACGGGCACGGGACCGCGAAGTTCGTCATCTGGGATTCGGGCGACAATGCGTCGCTTGGCTGCTCGAACTCCGTCCCCTGTTCCCTGGTTGCTGTGCCGATCATGGGCATCAGCTGCGACGTGACTGCCGCTGGGCTCCCGGCGGCGGACCAGCCAGCACCGGGCGCGCAGGCCGCGGCCGCCCAGACGTACTGCGCCGCCGCCGGCAAGTTCGCGCCCGGGCAGCAGGTGGTTCCCAGTGGTGGGGAGGACCTCGCTGTCAGTGGGGGACTGTGGTGGAGCGCGTCCAACTGGCGTAACCGAATCACTGTGCCGCTTGCCTTCGCGCCGCCGACGAACGCGTGTGACATCGTGAACAGCAAGGCCCCGACGGACCTGTATGGCTCGGAGCTTCTGACCCAGGCCACCACCCAGTGGGCTCCGTATTTCTGCCTGAGCTCGCACCTGTTCCCGCTCAAGCACGTCCACACGGGCGAGCCGGAGGCCAAGAGCCTGCTCAACGCCGGCAACGTCGAGGCCGCCCTGGCCTCCGAACCCCCCGCGACGCCGTTCTCCAGACCGGTGGTCACCGCCCCGGTTTCGGTGTCGGGGTTCGCGATCACCTACACGATCGACGGCGCCGATGGCCTGCCCTACCCGTCCCTGCGTCTGACGGCCCGTCTGCTGGCAAAGCTGATGACCGAGTCGTACCCGGCGGTCCAGGCGATCAAGACCGGGTACGCCGCGCTCAGTGGCAACCCGTTGAACGTCAGCCTCGACCCGGAGTTCATCGCACTCAACCCTGGTATCACCCAGGGCGTCGGCGCCTCGGCTGCGGCGTCAGCGCTGTTGTCGCTGGCCAGCGACTCCGATGTGATCTATGCGCTCACGTCGTACATCAACGCCGATCCCGAGGCCCGCGCGTGGCTGAACGGGACGCCTGACCCGTGGGGAATGACGGTCAACCCCAACTACAAGGGTATTTCGCTGCCGGTGATCTCCTGGCCGCTGCTCGACAGCTACGAGCCGCTGTCCATCTACCAGCCAGGACTCAACGACTGTCTGTACAACAACCCCGTCCCCTACCTGCCCCTGGTCGCGGCACCGATGTCGCGGATGGGCGACATCACTCTCGCGATGCAGTTCGCGATTGGCGCGTCTCAGACGGTGTGCTCGCAGACAGACCAGGGCACTGGGCAAAAGCTCGTACCGATCGGCCGGGAGTCCCCAGGTTTCCGGTTCATGATCGCCGTCACGCCGATCGCAGATGCCCTGCGCTATCAGATCAACGTGGCGTCGCTGCAGACCTACGTGAATCCGACGTCGCCGGCCAAGTTCACCTCCGGCGACGGTCGCACGTTCGTGACGCCGAGCGACGCGTCGTTGCTGGCAGCGGCGAAGCTCCTGTCCCCCGATGCAGCGTCCTCGAGCTGGCCCGTGCCGTACAACATGATCCTTAGCGACCCGAACGCGGCGTCGGCCTACCCAGGGACCATGGTCGTTTACGCCGACATCCCCACGTCGGGCCTGCCGCGCGTGGATGCCGCGCACCTGGCGACTTTCCTGACGTTCGCGGCAGGTCCAGGTCAACAGCCTGGGCTGGGCTTCGGCCAGCTTCCGCCCGGCTACTTGCCGGTGACAGCTGCGAACGGCCTAGCCTCGATGGTCGCCTACACCAAGGCTGCGGCCACCTACGTCGCCGGGCAGTCGGGCACCGTCCCGTCAGTCACCGCGCCCGTCATCTACGTGGCGCCGCCGCCGAGCAGCACCCCGTCGTCGCACGGCACCGGCTCCGGATCTGGTGTAGCCGCGGCCCCAACCGCCTCGACGCCGACGGGCTCTGGCTCGGCCTCGCCTCTGCCGACACCGAGCACGTCCGGACCTACAGCGGTCGCGTTGGGTACCACGGCCTCGGTGACCTGGGGCGCAACAGCGCTGGTCCTGCCCGGACTTTTGCTTCTGGCGCTCATGGCCGGGGTCGTCGCCATGGTGATCGGGTACTTCGGTGGCCGTGGTCGGCCCGTGCCCGCGCGGCGGCGATGACCGAAACGTTGCAGTCGGTGGAGCCAGCGGCTGCATCCGACGACGGCAGGCTCGAAGTGATCTCCGGCGGGCGCCGCCTGCTCGCCCCCGGCACCTGGCTGCGCCGCACGGAGCGCAGCCAGCGCCGCCGCCCGCGCCCGCTACCGCTGAGCTCGGTCGTGCTCGTGTGGTCTTGCCTGGGGCTCGCGGCGTTGGCTGTGTGGTCGCTTTTCTATGCCTTCGCCCTGAGCGGGCTGCAGGCTCAACGGAGCCAGACCGAGCTGTACGCACAGTTCCGTGAAGAGCTTTCGCTGGCTACCGCCCCCCTGGGGGGTGCGATCACTGCGGGCTCTCCGGTGGCCGTGCTCGATGCACCGCAGGTCGGGATCCACAACCTCGTGGTCGTCGAAGGCACCGCGTCCGGACAGCTCCAGGCGGGGCCGGGACACCGCCGGGACACGGCCTTGCCCGGCCAGGTGGGCTACAGCGTCCTGTATGGACGCAGCGTGATGTTCGACGCGCCGTTCGGCTCCGTCGCTCGGCTGATGCCGGGTCAGACTCTGAACGTCGTGACGGGGCAGGGCTCGTACACCTACGCCGTCGAGGATGTGCGCCGTGCCGGCGACCGGCTGCCCCCGCCGCTGTCGAGCGACGGCTCGCGCTTGGTGCTCGTGACCTCAGAAGGTGCCGGTTGGCAGTCCGGTTGGGCACCCACGCACCTGGTCTACGTCGACGCGGTCCTGAAGGGTCAGGCGGGTCCCGCCCCGGCGGGGCGCCCAAGCTCGGTATCGGTTGTCGAGCTTGCCATGCATGGGGATCCTGGCGCGCTTGTCCTGGTCGTGCTGTGGCTGCAGATGTTCGCCGCGGCCTCGCTGGCCGTCGTGTGGCTGGCCATGCGCTGGGGTCGCTGGCAGGCATGGCTGGTGGGCTTGCCGGTCCTTGTCGCCTGCCTGTGGGGCGTCACCAGCGCGGCTGTCCAGCTGCTTCCGAACTTGCTCTGAGACCGGAGCACCACGCGTTCCACGCGTCCGGCGGCCGCTCGGCGGGCCGCCTGTCTATGACCAAGTGCGCCGCTGAGCGGGGTTCCTGGTCCCTGAGTCGCGCATGCCCGGGCCGTCCCCGCCTGCTCCAAGGCCTGGCTGCCCCCACCGTCGGCTCAGCGTCCGCGGCATGCTGTGGGTTGTTCTGGTGAGCGTGTTCTGTTCACTCGGCCTTTGCTTTCCGTACGCCTGGGCCGGGTTTCCTACCTCCATGGTGGTCGTGGCTGCTCCTGAACCGAGCTCAAGTCGTCCGCGCATGCGCGTGCTCAGTGCGCTGCTCGTGTCGATCTTCGGGTTCGTCGCGCTCACGGCGGGGGCGGCAGGCGCGGCGTGGGCCTTGAGCTCGGTAGCAACGGCAGCGACCGCGAAGAAGGCACCCGTGGTGACCTTCGGCGTCGAGCCCGCCACCGCCAAGATCCCCGACGGACGACCCTTCTTCTCTTACGGGGTAACCCCTGGCGGGCTGTTGATGGACCACGTGGCGATCCTGAACTACTCGCTGCGGCCACTGCCGCTCACGGTATATCCGCAAGACGGGGTGAACACCTCTGCGGGCGGTTTCACCCTCAAGGTCGGTGCGCTCAAGCCCTCCGACGCTGGTGCGTGGATCTCACTGGGAAGATCGCGACTCTCGGTGGTCGTGCCGGCCCGCAAGTCAACGCTCGCACCGCCCGCGGCACTGATCCTGCCGATAACCGTGCGGGTGCCGTTCACCGCCACTCCGGGGGACCATGCGGCAGGGATCGTGGCCGTGCTGACGTCGATCGCCCGCCGGGGTCTGGCGAACGTGCGGTTGGACCAGCGTGTCGCGACGCGGGTGTTCATCCGGGTGGCCGGGACGGTGCACGCACAGCTCAGCATCGAGAACCTGGCGGCCAGCTACCAGGGCACGCTGAACCCCGTCGGCAGGGGCGCACTGATCGTCACGTACCGGGTTCACAACACCGGTAACGCCAATCTCGCCGGAACCCAGGCCGTCCAGGTGACCGGGTGGTTCGGCCAGCGGGTGACCCTGACCTCGCTGCCCCAGATTCCGTTGCTCCTGCCCGGCGGCAGCGTCAACGAGACCGCGCACGTGCCGGGCGTCTTCCCGACCGGTCCACTCACGGTCGAGGTGGCCGTGGTCCCTCTTCACCTGCAGGGTGAGGTCGACCCCGGCCTGGTGCGCAAAGTGACCGCCACCATCAGTGTGTGGGCGATCCCGTGGCTGTTGATCGTTCTGTTCCTGCTGTTGGCGGCGCTCGGCGCGGAGTACGCCCGGCGCCGCTGGTGGCGCGCGCCGGCGGGTCCGCCGCCGGACGAGATGGCGACCCGGCAGTCCGCAAAGACCTCGGTGTGACGATGCGAATCCCCCGTCCCGCTGCGTGGTTGGCAGTGTTGCTGCCGATCTGCGTGGCAGCTCTGGCTGCTGCGCCTGCCGCCTCGGCGGGGCAGGCTCCCGTTCCTTATGTCGATGCGCGTTCCACGGGAACCATCACCATGTGTGACCAGCTGAACCACCGGGTCACGACGGGAAATGTGTCCGACGCCCCGTTCGCGTGGAAGCTGATCGGGTCCACCGCGCCGGTGTACCCGTACGACGAGGCGGGCCGCACTGCGACGCTGTACGCCTACCAGCCACGTCAGGGTGTCGACCCGCCGCAGTGGTCGGGCACACAACTGACGGGCTCTTCCCGCTACACCACCGTCAAGGCGCCGACCGCTGTGGCCACACCGCGGGACCCAGCACTGACCCAGTTCACTCTCGCCTACCCGCCGAAGTGGGAGGGGCTGGTCCAGCTGCGCCTGTTCATGGGCGGTCCTGGACTGCCTATCCAGTCTCTGCACTACGACACCGCGGACCTGCGCGTGACCGGGGGTGTCTGGACAGTAGTCAGGGGCGGCTCCCTGCCGTGCACCGCCGGGGCGGCGAAGTCCGACGAGGACCTGCTTCTCGGACCTGTCCACACTCCTGCACCCAGCTCCCGGGCGACGGTCGTGCAGCCCCCGGTGACGACGGAGGGACCGACCGCCTCGTCGGCAGCCTCAGCGGCTGCAGCCGGTGCCCAGCAGCCTGTGGCTTCGACGGCGCCAACGGGCGGAGAGTCGACCCGCGTCCTGGTCCTTCTAGCTGCGGGGGTCCTCGCTGCAGCGCTGTTGGCTGGGGGCTTCTACCTTGGCCGTTCGCGAGGCGCTCCCTAGCCCATGCCTGGCCCTGGTCAGTCACCGAGTTCACCCCTGGTTCACGCGGTGTACTGACCCGGGCCATCCCAACGCGACTCCGCGGACGCCTGTCTCCGTCAGGGTCTGATCGTCTCCTCGACGAGCGCTAACGGAAGGCCCCTGATGACATCACGACGGCGCTGGACAACTGTCGCGCTCGGCGCCCTGCTGGTGATCGCCGGCTCGGTCGGCGCCGGGGCGAGCTCGGCCCTGGCGACGACGCCGACGCCACCGCCCTGGCAGGTGCCCACTCAGACTGACCCGAACGAGGTCGGGACCTTGTCGTTGTACGACTCGCTGGGCAATGTCGTGACCAGCGGGAACATCGCGGACCTGCCCGTGTCGGCATTTCAGCTGGGCTCCGGAGCGGGTCGCCCTGGTGACACCAAGGCGACGCTGTTCGCTGCCACACCGGCATTCGGCCTTCCGCCGGGTGCGTGGCCGCTCAGCCAGATGTCGGTGGCGACCACATACCCGGACCCGTCAGCGCCGGCGAGCCTGGCGTCGAGCGCCTTCCCGCTGCATGCGAGCACCGCTGGTACGGACATCTCGCTTGCCAGCTACATCGCCGCACACCCGAACAACGACCTGACTCACGCCGGGTATGTGGGCGTCTACGAGCTGAGGGTCAAGACCTCGGCGCTCGGCGCAGGCATTTCCCCGACGTACAACGCAGCCGACGTCGTCGTCTCAGGGACCACCTGGACGCAGGTCTACCCGGCTCCGGTCGTCGCCACGCCGTCCCTGTTCACCGCGGTGACACCATGTCGGGTCTTTGACACCCGCTCCGGCACCGGCAGCTGCCTGTCGGCGCCGTCCGTCACCAAGGCCCCGCTGGGTGCGGGTGCGGTGCTGGGTGTGAAGGTGACCGGGGTGGGCAATGTCCCCGTCGACGCCACCGCCGTCGTTCTCAACGTCACTGCCGTCGGTGCAACAGTTCCGGGTGACTACATCTCGGTCTACCCGGCGGCGCCCACCCCACCGAAGGTGTCCAACCTCAACGTGGCCAGCTCGGCTCCGGTGCCCAACCTGACCGTGGTCCCGGTCGGACCCGGCGGTGTTGTCGACTTCTACAACGCCAAGGGGTCGGTCAACCTGCTCGCCGACGTGTCCGGCTACTTCTCGGCCAGCGGAACTTCGGCCTACACCGCCGCGGTTCCCTGCCGGGTCTTCGACACCCGGACCGGGAACGGGTCGTGCAGCAGCGGCCACACCTTTACTCCGGGGACTGTCCCCGCAGGGGGCGTGCTGCAGGTGAACGTGACAGGCGTTGACGGGGTCCCGGCCAACGCCACGGCGATCGTGCTCAACGTCACTGCCGTCTCCGCGACGGTGCCTGGCGACTACATCTCGGTCTACCCGGACTCTCCCACTAAGCCGGCGGTCTCCAACCTCAACGTCAACGACGCCAACCCGGTGCCGAACCTCGTCATCGTGCCGGTCCCGGCCAGCGGCCTGGTCGACTTCTTCAACGCCAAGGGCACCGTGAACCTGCTCGGCGACGTGGCAGGCTGGTTCGCGCCTGGGACCTCGGCGAAGTACACCACCACCGGCCCGTGCCGGGTGTTCGACACCCGAAGCGGATCCGGAGTCTGCGCCGGCGCCCCGGCGTTCACGGCCGGCCCTGTCGGACCGGCGGGGACCTTGAAGATCAAGGTGACATCGGTGGGCGGGGTCCCGGCTAACGCGACCGCCGTGGTCCTCAACGTGACCGCCGTCGGCGCGACCGTGCCTGGCACCTTCGTTGCCGTGTATCCAGACTCACCCACACTGCCTGCCGTGTCGAATCTCAACGTCAACAACGGCAACGCAATACCGAACTTGGTGATCGTCCCAGTCGGACCTGGCGGGATCGTCGACTTCTACAACGCGAAGGGTTCGGTAAACCTGATCGCCGACGTCGCCGGATACTTCGCGCCCTGAACGGCGCTGCTCCCCAACCGGCCGGGTGACCTGGTCAGTGGCCGGTCGGGGAGCGCGGCCCGACCGGGCTGCGGAACACCCAGGCTCTGAAGAGCACGAACCGCAGCAGGGTCGCCGCAGCGTTGGCGGCGACCAGGACCGTGAGCTCGACCAGGCCAGCCGGGTTCGCGGCGAACGCGTGCAGACTCCACAGGGCGGCGCTGGTCACCGCCAGCCCGAGCGCGAACACGGCCAGTCCCTCGGCGTGATGGCGAAACAGTCGGACCGGCCCCCGTGTGCCGAAAGTGATGCGACGGTTGGCGGCCGTGTTGGCTACCGCGGTCACGAGCAACGCCAGCGCATTCGCCGAGAAGGGTCCCACTGCCGGGCGTAGCGGGACGAACAGGGCCATGTAGGCCAGGGTGCTGGCGACCCCGATCGCCGCGAACCGCCCTAGCTGGCGTCCCATCCCGGACGGGAGCTCGCTGTCGACCACTGCTTCCGACAGCCGCCGGTGCAGGACGCCAGAGGCCAGTCCTCGCCCTACCCGGACGATCCCCCGCAGGTCCTCCATCGCGGTGGCGACGATGTCGACTGTCGAACCGGGGTCGTCGACCCAGTCGACAGGGACCTCATGTATGCGAAGCCCAGCTCGTTCGGCGAGCACGAGCAGCTCGGTGTCGAAGAACCAGTTGTTGTCCTCGACGATCGGGAGGAGCTGGCGAGCCGCATCTGCTCGGATCGCCTTGAAGCCGCATTGTGCATCGCTGAAGCGTGTGCGGAGCAGTCCGTGAAGGAGAACGTTGTAGCACCGTGAGATCACTTCGCGGCGCGGCCCGCGCACGACCCGGGAGCTGCGTGCGAGCCGGGTGCCGATCGACAGGTCCGAGTGTCCGGACACCAGTGGCGCCACGAGTGGCAAGAGGCCGGCCAGGTCGGTCGACAGGTCCACGTCGGTGTAGGCGAGGACGGCCGCGTCGCTGGCAGTCCAGACCGACCGCAGTGCTGACCCGCGGCCCTTTGCGGGCAGGTGGACCGCCCGTACGTGCTCGAGCCTGGCCTCGAGGAGCTGGGCGATGGCGAGGGTGTCGTCGTTGCTGGCGTTGTCGGCGATGGTGATCCGGAAGGTGAAGGGGAACGACGCCATGAGGTACTCGTGAACGGCCAGAACCGACCCCTCGAGCGCCTGCTCCTCGTTGTAGACCGGGATCACCAGGTCCAGCACCGGAGCGGCGTTGGCGCGAGGTTCTGCGTCAGCCAAAGTGGCTGGCAACGGCTCGGCGGTCATGGTCATGGACCCAAGCTGCCCGTCTGGGCTCCGGGGCCCCTGCGAACCACCTGGGTTCCGGCTGTGAGCGCGGGGGCAACGCCACGCTGCCAAGCAGGGCTCGGTCCGAACCGTGTGGCCGGCCAAAGGACTGCAAGATCGCCTGGTTAACCAGCCGGTAACACGCTGTTCCTACGCTCCCTGGATGGTGGGGTTGTTCGGCGACTATGCGATGGGTGCCGCCTGGGACGAGATGTTCCAGGCGCCGGGGGTTCCCCGCGCGGCCTATGACGCCGTCCTGGCGGCTCTCGAGCCGTTCGGTCCGTCAGAGCTTCGCTACCGCGCCGACCAGCTGTCGAGGGTCTTCACCGACCGGGGCGTCACCTTCGCACATGGGGACGAGGAACGCCCATTCCCCCTCGACCTGCTCCCGAGGGTGATTGCGGCGGTGGAGTGGGACGAGGTGGTCGCCGGTGTCAAGCAGCGGGTCCGCGCCCTCGAGGCGTTCCTGGCCGACGTCTACGGTGCAGGTGAGGTGTTCAGCGACGGCGTCATACCGCGCAAGGTCGTCGTCTCGTCCTCCCATTTCCACCGTGAGGCGTTCGGGATCGAGCCAGCCAACGGCGTACGGGTGCACGTCGCCGGGGTGGACCTGATCCGTGACGAGACCGGCCGGTTCTGCGTGCTGGAGGACAACCTGCGGGTTCCGTCCGGGGTCAGTTACGTGATCGAGAACCGCCGGGCCATGACCCAGCTTCTCCCGGCGCTGTTCACCGCTCACCGGGTCCACCCAGTCGATCAGTACCCGTCCCGGCTGCTCGCCGCCCTGCGGGCCTCCGCCCCGCCGGCTGTCCGCGACCCGGTCGTTGTCGTCCTTACCCCCGGGGTGTACAACGCTGCGTACTTCGAGCACGCGTTGCTGGCTCGCCTGATGGGTGTGGAGCTCGTCGAGGGCCGCGACCTGGTCTGCTATGGAAACAGAGTGCGGATGCGAACCACCCAGGGGGAGCGTCCCGTGCACGTGGTGTACCGCCGCCTCGACGACGACTACCTCGACCCGCTGCACTTTCGCTCGGACTCAGTGGTCGGTTGCCCGGGGATTCTCAACGCCGCCCGGGCAGGCAACGTGACCATCGCCAACTCCGTCGGCAACGGTGCGGCGGACGACAAGCTCGTCTATACCTACGTCCCCGAGCTGATCCGGTACTACCTGGGCGAAGAGCCGCGCCTGGCCAACATCGAGACCCACCGTCTGGAGGACCCCGACGTCCTGGAGTGGGTGCTGGGTCGCCTGGACTGCCTCGTGCTCAAGCCGGTCGACGGCTCGGGCGGCAAGGGCATCGTCATCGGCCCCGCCGCCAGCGAGCGCGAGCTCAAGGCCCTTCGCACAGCGGTGGCGGCCGACCCGCGTGGCTGGATCGCCCAACGGCCGGTGGCCCTGTCGACCGCGCCCACCCTCGTCGAGGACAGGATTGCTCCGCGCCACGTGGACCTACGCCCCTTCGCGGTGAACGACGGGGACGATGTGTGGGTCCTACCCGGTGGGCTGACAAGGGTCGCGCTCCCCGAGGGTGCACTCGTGGTGAACTCCAGCCAAGGGGGCGGTTCGAAGGACACCTGGGTCCTCGCGCACGACCCAGCTGAGCCGTCGCTGGCGCAGCCGGGAGCGGCACGGGCACCCGCGGCGGCGCCCGCTGGCTCAGCGCCGGCCGTCGGCTCCCCTGCAACTGCCCGAGCCGAGGGTGTCCGCCGGGACCTTGGGCCCGGCGCTGACTACGCCGGGCAGCAGTAGATGACAGCGATGCTGAGCAGGATCGCTGAGTCGTTGTTCTGGATCGGCCGTTACGTCGAGCGCGCGGACGACACCGCTCGGATCCTGGATGCGTACGTGCATCGGATCCTGGAAGACCCGTGGGCCGACGAAGAAGCATCGTGCCGCTCGTTGCTGCGCATCCTCGGCGTCGCTGAGCCCGAGGTCGTCCTCGGCAGTGCGACGGTCCTGGAGCTGCTCGCGTTCGACCCCACCACCCCCAGTGCGATTGCCGGTGCCTGGCACGCCGCCCGTGAGAACGCGCGCGGGGCACGAGAGATCATCTCCACCGAGCTGTGGGAGGCGCTGAACGCCACCTGGGTCGCCCTGCCCAAGCAGAGGGTCGCGGCTCAGCGACTGGGTCCGCACGCACTGCTCGCCTTCGTCCGCGAGCGGGCCGCCATGGTCAACGGACTCGCCGAGTCCACGATGAGCCACGACGACGGCTGGCGATTCCTGGTGCTGGGTCGAAGCCTCGAGCGCGTGGACATGACCGCCCGGCTGTTGTCCACCCGGGTGCTGGCCGCTGACCATGCGCCTTCTTGGACCACGTTGTTGCAGGCATGTGGAGCCGACGAGACGTTCCTGAGGACCTATCGCGGCGCCCTTGACGCTGCGCACATAGCCGAGTTCCTGCTGTTGGACCGCCTGTTCCCGCGCTCGGTCTTTGCTGCGCTCGTCGAGGCTGAGCGCTGCCTGCTCGAGCTCGAGCCTGACATCGCTCGAGCCGGCGTCGGAGACCCGGCTCGGCGGATCGTAGGCCGAGCCAGGACCGGACTGGAGTACCTGGACGCGAGCGCCCTTCTCACTGAGCTTCCCGAGCACCTCGTGCGGATCCAGTCGGCAAGTCTCGAGGCGTCGTCGGCGGTGGCCACACGCTACTTCCAGTACGCGGCCCCGGTCGCGTGGCTTCACGAGGAAGGGTGACGATGGGTTGGAGACTGCGGATCCGTCATCACACCGGCTTCTCGTACGCCGGGCCGGTCAAGGCCTCGTACAACGAGGCCCGGATAACTCCGCTCACCTTCCCGGGCCAGACCACCCTGGACAGCCGGATCGAGGTGACACCCTCAGCGGTCCTGTGGCGGTACTGGGACTACTGGGGTGCCCAGGTGACGTGTTTCGACCTGCACGCCGAGCATGACGTTCTCGAAGTGACAGGGTCGAGCGTGGTCGAGACCTCGGGTCCAGTCGGCGCCCCCCAGGGCGCCGACTGGGACGCTCTGCGTAGTGAGAAGGTTCGCCAGCGGCGGATCGAAACCTTGACCGGGACGAAGCTGACCGCGGTGGACTCCGAGCTTGCCGACAGCGCCGAGTCCCTTCGTGGACATCTGGACCCGCATGCCACTGCCCTGGCCATAGCCGGGTGGGTCGGCGAGCAGGTGGAGTACGTCCCGGGGTCTACCGGGGTGCGCACCAGCGCTATGCAGGCCTGGGTCCAACGCAAGGGCGTCTGCCAGGACATCGCGCACCTGACCGTCGGGCTCTTGAGGTCGGTGGGGATTCCGGCGCGGTATGTGTCGGGCTACCTTCACCCGATTCCGCACGCGAGCGTCGGCGACGTGGGAGCCGGCCAAAGCCACGCCTGGGTCGAGTGGTGGGTGGGTGAGTGGTACGGCTTCGACCCCACCAATGCCTCGCCGGCCGCCGAGCGACATGTGGTGGTGGCTCGCGGGCGTGACTATGACGACGTCCCACCCCTCAAAGGGGTCTATCGGGGGCCGGCGTCCACCGCGATCGGCGTGGGGGTCGAGGTCGAGCGGCTGGCCTGAGCGGACCCGCCCCCCATGTTCAGCGCTGTTCGGCGGCAGCCGAACCGGTGCCCATCGCGCCGGGACGCCGCGCCCCCTTCAAGCTGCGGTTCGCAGGCAGGTGATGCGCAACGGCCTGCTTCGCCCGACCGGCGCACACGCGCCATCCAGGGCGCGGGATGCGGCGATCTGTCAGCGACCGAGCAAGGCGCCGGCGATCTCGGCTATCGCCTGGGGCCCGAGCCCGCAGCAGCCCCCGATGAGCCTCGCGCCCTCCTCGACCCACGCGCGCACCGCGGAGCTCGCAATGGTGGCGGTGCCGGCGCCGGACCACGCCCTGGCGGCGGCGTCCCACGTCCGACCTGCGTTCGGGTAGGCCACCAGCGGCAGCCTGGTGACCAGCGCGGCCTGTTGCAACAGTGCACTGACGTGCTCCGGCGCTGTGCAGTTGACCCCGACGGCGACCACTGACGGCGCGGTGACGGCTACGCGCACGGCGTCGGCGAAGGCGTCCCCGCCGCATGTCGTGGCGCCGTCGCGACAGGAGAACGCCACCCAGGCAGGGATCTGCGGATGGTCGGCCAGGGCGACGGCGACCGCAGCGGCCTCCAGGGCGTCCGGGATCGTCTCGACTGCGAAGGCGTCCGGCCGTGCAGATGCGAGCACCTCGAGCCGCTCGGCATGGAACGTCACCAGCTCGTCCAGGGAGAGCCCGTAGCGGCCGCGGTACTCAGACCCGTCTGCCAGGGCGGCGCCGTAAGGTCCGACGCCGGCCGCCACCAGCACCTGCGGTCGACCTGCCGCGCGGGCGGCGGCGCGGGCCAGCTCGACGCTGCCCGTGAGTAACGCGTCGGCTTCTTCAGGTCGGCGGCCGGCCAGGGTAAGGGCGAGTCGACTGCACTGGTAGGAGGCGGAGATCATCACCTGGGCTCCGGCGGCGATGTACGCCTCGTGGACTGCGGTGATCTGGGCCGGGTCGTCGATGAGCAGCCTGGCAGACCACAGCCTGCCTGACAGGTCCTGGCCGCGTGCCTGGAGCTCGCTGGCCAGGCCCCCGTCGATCGTCACAGGGCCGGACATGAGCAGCTCGGCCAGTCGCACCAAGCCAGGATAAGGGGCACCTGCGGTCAGTCAGTCGGCACGAAGTCCTCTCGGGGAGAGGCGGACAGGTCCACGGTGGGCGGGCCGTAGAAGTCGTCGTCCGGGCCGGCGAACCCGAACCGGTCGCGGACATCGGCCAGGACCTGACGGTACGTGCCCACGTCGACGTACGTGGCGTGCCGGGCCGAGTCGACGTACGTATGACCGCCACGAAGGTCGGGTGTGTCTGTGGCCCGCATCTGCCGCAGCTCTTCGAGGCCGACACCGGTGCGGTGGGCAAAGGCGTCCAGGACGACCAGCTGAGCCATCTCGTCGAAACGCTGGTACGCCGCGTCGGCGAACTCGACGAACCCGAGTACGTACAGCCCGTCGATGGTGCGGTGAAGGACATTGAGGTAGAGGTCGGGCCGGCCCTGGTCCCAGCTGAACAGGCCGGGCTCGAGGTAGGGGATCTGGTAGTCGTAGCCGGTGGCCAGCAGCACGAGGTCGACCTGCTCTGTGCTGCCGTCGCTGAAGACGACCCCATCGCGACGGAACTCCACCACGTCGCCCTTTGCCACCAGGTCGCCGTGCGACAGGTGGTGCAGGACCTGGGTGTTCATGATCGGGTGCGACTGCAAGAGCTCGTGGTCCGGCGCGGGAAGCCCATAGCGAGTGAGGTCTCCAACCAGTGCGTCGACCATCCGAGTCGGGTCCTCGGGGACCACCACCCCGTCGGGGGGAAGCTCCCCACGTGCCATGAAGACGTCCGTGGGCACCCCGAACAAGTGTTTGGGAACGAAGCGGTATCCGCGGCGCACAGACAAGAACGCGGCGTCTGCGGTGATCGCCGCGTCGCACGCGATGTCGATCCCGGAGTTGCCGCCACCGATGACCAGCACCCGGCGACCGCGGAGCTCCTCGCTGGAGCGGTAGGTCACCGAATGTCGCACCTCCCCGGCGAAGTCCGCCAGACCGGGGTAGTCCGGAAGCCGTGGGTGCCAGGTCACGCCGTTGGCGCAGACCACACCGCGGTAGGTCCGGCACTCGCCGGTGGACAGGGTCACTGACCATCCGTCGTCGGCCGCGGCGGCCGCGACAACTGCCACCCCCGTTGTCGCTCGTTGCTCAAGACCATAGGCGTGAGCGAACGAGCGCACGTAGGCCAGGACTTGTCGATGGGTCGGGTAGTCGGGGTAGTCGGGGGGCATCGGGAAGCCGTAGAAGTGCGACGTGAACTTCGAGGAGATCAGATGGGCCGTCTCGTACATGGGGCTGCCGGGGTTGTCGATGTCCCAGATGCCGCCGACGTCGCTGTGTCTTTCGAACAAGTCGAACGCGATCCCCTCGTGGTCGAAGGCCCGGGCCATGACGAGTCCCGCAGGGCCGCCACCGACGATGCAGTAGCGGTCGAGCCGCGAGTCGTAGGTGGTGACGGGCGCGGTGCGCCGTCTGGTCGCTCTGCGCTGCGCCTGGGCCAGTCCGCGGTAGATGGTGGGCTCGGCTCGTCGCAGCCAGAACGCGTACCCCACTCCCGCGGCAGCCACCGCGACCAGCAGCAGGGGAAGATCGTTCACCCAGGCCGAGTGAGTGCCGGTGAGCGTCGCGTAGTGCGTGGTGAGCAGCCAGGCCGCCGCGACCAGGCCCAGCGCACCGATCATCGGAGCGATCAGCGTGCGCCACACGTCGACCTCTTTGCGGCGCCAGAAGAAGGTGATGATCGAGATCGCGGCCACCGCCTGCAAGGCCACGATGCCGAGGGTCGACAGTCCGATCATGCTGGCAGCCAGGCTCAGGTAGGGGTCGAGCCCGGCGACGGCGAAGGTGAGCACGACGGCCGCGTTGATCCCGGACTGGGTCATGCTCGCGATGTATGGGGAGTACCTGCGAGGGTGCAGGCGGCCCAGCATCGGTGGCAGCAGTCGTTCGCGGCCCAGGGCGAACATGTAACGGCTGGCCGCGTTGTGGATCGCCAGCAGCGAGGCGAGCAGGCTGGTGACGAAGAAGACGGCCATCAAGTCGTGCGCCCACCCGCCGACAAAGGTGCGGCCGAGATCCAGAACCAGCGTTCCGAGGTTGTCCTTGGTCAGCTTGTTGGCCGCCTCCACACCGCCGCCGCCGACGATGCACCAGGTCGTGAAGGTGTAGAAGACGCCGATGATCAGGACCGAGGCGTAGGTCGCGCGCGGGATGCTGCGCTGAGGGTCGAGGGACTCCTCGCCGTACAGTGCAGCGGACTCGAACCCGATGAAGGACGCGAAGGCGAACATCAGGGCGAGGCCGAGCTCGCCGGAGAACACAGTCGACGGCGCGAAGACGCTGCCCGGCAGACCGGCGACCCCGCGGTGCCGCAGGATTCCCAGGTCTAGCAGTCCCAGGATCAAGATCTCTGCCGACATGAGCACGGCCAGGAATCTGGCGCTGACGTCGACGGAGCGGTAGCCCAGCACTGCGGTCACGGTCCAGCCGACCGCGGAGACGGCCAGCCACGGGACCCCGTGCACCCCCGCCCCGTCCAGCACGATCGAGCCGAAGTAGCCGAAGGCGCCGACCAGTCCGGCGGCCAGGGCGTTGTACGACACCACGGCGATCAGGGCCACGGCCACGGCCGGTGGCTTGCCCAGGCCCCGCGCCACGAAGGTGTAGAACGCGCCGGTGTTGACGATCTTCCTGCTCATGGCCGCGTACCCGACGGCGAAGCAGAGCAGGACAACGGTGGCCAGGACGAAGGCGCCCGGCAGACCGGGGCCGTTGCCGAGCTTCAGGGCCAGCGGCACGTTGCCGACCATGGCGGCGAGCGGGGCCGCGGCGGCGACGACGAGGAAGACGATCCGCGACGTGGACAGCTTCCTGCGGTCCGAGGGTTGCGGTGCGCCGTCAGTTCCCTGGCTCATGCCCCCATGGTGGCGGGACTGGAGCTCCCCGTCTGTGATCCATTCGAACTACTGGGCGGAATCGGGCGGATCGTCCGGCGAACGGCCCGCTGTCACGCCCGAGAGCCGTTCGAGCGCCTTCACCAGTGCGTGGTTCCCCTCGCCACCGAGCCCCTCGGCCTGCAGGGACCGGTACAGCTGGAACACCGTCGCCGTTGCGAGCATTGGCAGGCCGAGGGAGTCAGCGGCCTCCAGGACCAGGCGAAGGTCCTTTTGCTGCAGGTCGATCGTGAAGCCGGGACGGAAGTCCCGCCGGACCACCTGGGGACCTCGGTTGCCCAGCATCCAGGACCCGCCCGCACCCGACTCCACCGCACTAATGGTGCGATCCAGGTCTAGGCCGCCCGCCTCGGCAAGCAGCAGCGCCTCCGAAACCGCCAGCATGTTGACCACGACAAGGACCTGGTTGACCAGCTTGCAGGTCTGGCCCGATCCGACCGGACCCATGTGCGTGATCGTCTTGCCGATAGCGCGCAGAACCGGGGTTGCGCGTTCAAAGTCGGCGGTGTCACCGCCGACCATGATCGACAGCGTGCCCAGGGCAGCACCTTCGCTGCCGCCTGAGACCGGCGCGTCCAGGAACGCCACGCCGGCCGCGGCGAGCCGGGCCGCCACCGAGCGGGTGGCCTGTGGGGAGATCGTGCTCGCGTCGATCACTAACGTGCCCGGCTTGGCCCCGGCGGCGACCCCGTGCGGCCCGAAGATGACGGCCTCCACGTCGGGGGTGTCGCTCACGCAGACCAGCACCACCTCGCTTCGACCCGCCAGCTCGGCGGCCGTCGCGCAGACGGCCGCGCCGGCCACGGCGAACGGATTGGTGCGACCGGCGGTCCGGTTCCACACGCTCACCTCGTGCCCGGCCGCGATGAGGTTGTGGGTCATCCCTGAACCCATGATTCCCAGCCCGACCACGCCGACCCGGATAGGCATGGCTCCAACGTATCGGCCCGGCGGAGCCCGACGCCCTACGATCCGATCGTGAACAACCGCTCGCGCATGGTCCTGCTCGGCGTCGTCGCGCTCGCATGGTTCGGCCTCGGCGCCGTCAACATCGCCAGGCACCAGCTTCTGGTCGGTGTGGTCTATGTGGTCTGCGGCGTCGTGGTGACCCTGCTGGCCCTGCGGATGTCAGGCGGGCGCCGCTCCCGCTAGCGCCGAATGCCCACGGTGTGAGGTGGCGACCACGGCGATCTGAGCGGCCCGTCCCGGCGGGTGCGACCAAGCGGATGGCCGCCAAGCCCCGGTCGGCGGCGGCTGGAGAATAGATGAGCCCGACAACGCGTTCCCATGGCAACCGGACGATCACTACGGTGGGGGACATGGCGGTGAATGCAGGCACCTACGCCGTTGCCGCCGAGCGGCTACGATCCGACTTCGCCGCCGTGAGTGATGGATGTGCGGTCCGGTTGGCCAAACCCACGTCCAACCTCTTCCGGACCAGGACCCCTGCGACCGGCCCCGGTCTGGACGTCTCGGCTTTTGACGGTGTGTTGACGGTCGACCGCGTCGCGTGCACCGCCGACGTGCTGGGCATGACCACCTACGAGCATCTGGTCGACGCCACCTTGCGCTACGACCTGATGCCCATGGTCGTGCCGCAGCTCAAGACGATCACCGTCGGCGGGGCTGTCGCCGGTCTGGGCATCGAGTCGACCTCTTTCCGCAACGGCCTGCCGCACGAGTCCGTACTGGACATGGACGTCCTCGTCGGCGCCGGCCGGATCGTCACCGCCTCGCCAGCTGGTGAGCACTCGGCGTTGTACTACGGCTTCCCTAACTCCTACGGCACCCTGGGCTACGCGCTGCGGCTGCGCATCGAACTCATGCCGGTCCGTCCCTTTGTCCGACTCACGCACCTGCACTTCGAGCGAGCCGAAGAGTTCGTCGCGGCACTGGATGACGTGTCGGGCGCCGGAGAGCTCGGGGGGGAGCGCGTCGACTTCGTCGATGGCACCGTGTTCTCCGATGCTGAGCACTACCTGACGGTCGGTTCGTTCGTAGATGACGCGCCGTACACGAGCGACTACACAAAGAGCAAGATCTACTACCGCTCGATACAGCACCGGCGCCGCGACTACCTGACCGTGCGCGACTATCTGTGGCGGTGGGACACCGACTGGTTCTGGTGCTCGCGAGCGCTGGGGGTTCAGCAGCCGGTCGTCCGGCAGCTCATCCCCAAGCGGTACCTGCGCTCGGACGTCTACGCCAAGGTCATCGGTTTCGAGCGCCGGCACGGCGTCGCCGCACGGGTGGACCGATGGCGCGGCAAGGGGGCGCGGGAGGTCGTAGTCCAAGACGTCGAGATACCGGTCAGCCGGACGATTGAGTTCCTGGAGATCTTCCACCGCGAACTCGGGATCACCCCGATCTGGGTGTGTCCGGTGCGTCAACGTAACGCGGACGCTGTCTGGGACCTGTACAGCCTCGAACCCGACACGATGTATGTGAACGTCGGCTTCTGGTCCAGCGTCGAGCTGCAGCCGGGTGAGAGCGACGGCGACCGGAACCGGTTGATCGAGACGGTGGTCGCTGACCTTGGAGGGCGTAAGTCTTTATACTCCACTGCCTATTACGACCCGGACACGTTCTGGGCCCTGTACAACGGCGAAGCCTACGAGGCACTGAAGAAGACGTACGACCCTGACGGCCGCCTCGGCGACCTGTACGACAAAGCAGTCAGGCGGCGGTAGGTCGCCGGCGCCCGGAACGCGACAGGTGACCACGACGCGGATCAGCACACGGCACGAAGGAGGCAACGCGATGAAGCTGGCAGACATGTTCGAACAGATCGTCGGGGATGGCTCAGGGGTGCGGTTTGTCGCCTACGACGGCAGTG
>Ga0209068_10000017_pt1 | contig 139131 bp, 136 predicted proteins | sample ColStrG_CSR_2012_FD_187200 | JGI IMG/M metagenome (GOLD analysis project Ga0209068, IMG submission 187200) | Freshwater sediment microbial communities in response to fracking from Pennsylvania, USA - Cold Stream Run_MetaG_CSR_2012 (SPAdes)... | ecosystem: Environmental > Aquatic > Freshwater...
CGTCGGGGGCGCTGCGGACCGAGAGGGTGGCGCCGGGCAGATGCACGGCCTGGACCGGCCAGGGCGCCGTCTCCGGTACCGGTCCGGCGGCGCTGTGGGGTGACTCAGATGCGAAAGGGCTCACGCTGAGACAAGGTACGTCTCGATGCGCCGGTTGAGGGCGTTCAAGGTGGCCCGGATGACCGCCTGTCGCGCATCCTCACGCACCGCGCTGACGCCGGTGAGCCGCTCGCTACCGTGCGTGGTGATCATTGACACCTCCACCACGACCGCCCGGTCGGCCCCCATCGCGGTCGTCTCCAGGTGCTCGAGCTCGAAGCGGAGGCGGCCCAGGACCGCGCCCTCGACGGCCCGCAGCGTCGCCAGGGCGACCGAGCGGTGGACGCTCGACGGCGTCGAGGCGGCGCCGGCACTACCCGTGTGGGCGCGGCCTCCCAGCTCCAAGGTGACCTCGCTCGTGACCCCCTCGCGCGCCGAGACCAGCTGCATGCGCTGGATCAGCAGCCGGGCGCCACGCTCGTCGGCAATCGCCTGCTCGGCGGGGACTTCGCCGGCCAGGCCGGCCGGCGCGGCGCCGCCCCCCGGCTCGGAGTCGGCGTCCGGGACGGCTTCGAGCGCCGAGGCCGGGGCCTCCTCGTAGATCTGCACCCGGTCGGCGTCCACGCCCAGTCCGAAACCCTCCCGAAGGAGCTTGGACACCCGCGTGCCGACCAGGACCTCATCGGCCCCCGGCGCGAGCTGGAGGCGCAGGGTGCCCGGGCCACCGCGCTGGTCAGGCAGGATCTCGGCGTCCGTCACCCCGGCTACGGCGCGAAGCGCGGTAACCACGGCGGCGGTGTCGTCGCCCAGTCCCCCCAGGCTCATGGGTCGAGTGTGACAGGCGGCCCACACTGACAGCCCTGGGCCGACCGACGTTCGCCCGCTCGGCGTATCAACACCCCGACGGCAGTCACGCTCCGCGTTCGGTCCGTGCCGCCTTGGCAGCGTCGACGCTGGCCCGCAGGGCTGCCATCAGGTCGATGACGGCCCCTTCGTTCCCCTCCTCGGCCGCCGGCGCGACCACGTCGCGACCCTCGACCTTGGCGTCGATGAGCTGCTGGACGGCCTCGCGGTACTGGTCGGAGAACTCGTCGGGGTCGAAGTCCGCGGCCAGCGCCTCGATCAGGGACTGGGCCATCGCCACCTCGGCGGCCTTGACCTCGACGTCACCTGCCAGCACCTCGAAGTCGGGGGTCCTGATCTCGTCCGGCCACAACATGGTCTCCAGCACCAGCAGGCCGTCCTTGGCCCGCAGGCAGCCCAGCGACTCACGCTGGCGCAGCGCGACCTTGACGACCGCGACCCGGCCGGCTTCCTCCAGGGCCCGAAGCAGCAGGACGTACGGCTTGACCGCGGTGGCGTCAGGCTCGAGGTAGTACGACTTGTTGAAGTACATCGGGTCCACCTGGTCCAGCGGCACGAACGACAGGACCTCGACGGTCTTCTGCGTGGCAAGCGGCAGCTCGGCAAAGTCCTCGTCGGTGAGCACGACCACCTCACCGGTGGGCAGCTCGAACCCCTTGGCTATCTCCGAGTACGGCACCTCCTGCCCGTCCGCGGCGGCCACGCGCTTGTACTTGATCCGGCTCCCGTCGCTGCGTCGCACCTGGTGGAAGGCGACATCTTTCTCCTCGGTGGCCGAGTACAGCCGGACCGGAATGGTGACCAGACCGAAGGACACCGCGCCCTTCCAGATCGTGCGCATGACACCTCCCACGTCGGGTACCAGGCTAGCGTCGCAGGGGTGGAAGCAACGCGGGTGACGGTCGAGGTCGACGGTCGCAGGCTGTCACTGTCCAACCTTGGCAAGGTCCTGTACCCGCCGGGTCCGGACTTCGCCGGGTTCAGCAAGGCCGAGGTGGTCGACTACTACAGCCGCGTCGCGACGGTGCTTCTGCCCCACGTGGCAGGGCGCCCTGCGACGTTCACCCGCTGGCCCGACGGCGTGGACGGCAAGGCGTTCTTCGAGAAGAACGTGCCCGCCCACGCGCCGCAGTGGGTCCGCCGGGTCCGGCTGCCGTCGCCGGGGTCCACGGCCGGCCGCTCGACGATCGACTATGTCCTCGTCGAGGACCTGCCCACCTTGGTGTGGGCCGCCAACCTGGCCGCGCTGGAGATTCACGTGCCCCAGTGGCAGGTGGACCAGGACGGCGCCGCCCGCGGACCCGACCTGCTCGTTCTCGACCTGGACCCAGGACCGCCCGCCACGATCGTCGAGTGCTGCCAGGTCGCCCTGAAGCTGCGCGAGCTGCTCGCGGCCGACGCCCTGGTGGGCTACCCCAAGACCAGCGGCTCCAAGGGCATGCAGCTGCTCGTGCCCGTCGAGCCGGTCACGGACCGGGTCACCAGCCGGTACGCGCGGGGGCTGGCCACGGCTCTGGCGCGCGACCATCCGGACCTGGTCGTCGCCCAGATGGCCAAGCAGGTCCGCCCCGGGAAGGTCTACCTGGATTGGTCGCAGAACCACGCCGCCAAGACGACCGTGGCGGCGTACTCGCTACGGGCGCGGCCTGTGCCGACCGTGTCCACCCCGGTCTCGTGGGACGAGGTCGCGGCCTGCCGCCAGCCGCTGGACCTGCGCTTCCTGGCAGGCGACGTCCTGGATCGCGTCGCCCGCGACGGTGACCTTCTGGCACCGCTGACCGACCCAGGGGCCCGAGGGCGAGTGCCCGGCGAGCCAGACGGCGACGAGTAGGATCCCCCGGGTGAACCCGGCCGCGCCCGCGAGTGCGCCCTCGGCAGCCTCAGACGAGGTCGAGGCCGGCACTGGGGTCCCTTTGGTCTCGGCGGCTTCGGGCATCGCCCAGCGCGGAACGCGGATGCCTCGGTTGGCCCGGCGCGCGCAGCTGCTCGGGGCGGCCCGCGAGGTGTTCGTGGCCCAGGGGTTCCACGCTGCCGCGATGGACGACATCGCCGACCGCGCCGGGGTGTCCAAGCCGGTCCTGTACCAGCACTTCCCGGGCAAGCTCGACCTGTACCTGGCCCTGCTGGACGTCAGCATCGCCGAGCTGCTGGCAGCCGTCCGCGACGGCCTGGCCGGGACGAGCGACAACAAGCTGCGGGTCACCGCCACGACGCAGGCGTACTTCGACTTCGTCTCGGACCCCGGTGGCGCGTTCAGGCTGGTGTTCGAGTCCGACCTGACGTCGGAGCCGCCGGTACGGGCCCGGGTCGAGCAGGTTCTGCAGGAATGCGCCGAGCTCGTCAGCGAGGTGATCGCCAAAGACGCCGGACTGTCCGCCGAGGAGTCACACCTGCTGGCCGTCGGGCTGATCGGAAGCGCCCAGGTCACCGCCCGCTACTGGGTCACCACGGGTGAGTCGATCCCGAAGGACCAGGCCGTCCAGCTCGTCTCCACCCTCGCCTGGCGGGGACTGTCCCGCTTCCCGCGCGCCGACGGTTGAGCCGCTCGACTACGCTGCAGGCAGGTCGGTCGCTGCGAGCACGGAGGTCTTCGGTGGAGGTCAAGGTCGGCGTCAGGGGCGCCCCACGCGAGCTCGCGATCGAGTCGTCGCTGACACCCGACGAACTGGCCGCGACCGTTCGCCAGGCACTGGCCAGCGAAGGCGGCGTGCTGGTCTTGTCGGACGACAAGGGCAAGCAGCTGATCATCCCGGTCGACAAGCTCGCCTACGTCGAGGTCGGGGAGCCGAACGAGCGCCGGGTGGGCTTCGGCGCAATGTGACCGGGCGGCCGCGCGCCGCAGCGCCCGGACTACCCCGGGAGAACGGCTGGCTCTGGTTGTCGGGAGCCGCAGGAGCGCACCTGGACCAGCAACGACGGACCGGAAGGAGACTGGCCAGCGCCCGCACCTGGCGGGACGGCGTCGCCGGTCAGGCGGACAGACCCAGGGCGCGCATCCGCCTGGTGTGTTCCTCGGTGAGCCGGGCGAACATCCGGCCGACCTCGGCAAGGTCGAAACCGGGCACCGCCGACCCGCCGATCCCGCCGACGAGCAGGTTGGACAGTGCGTCGCGCTCGGCCGCGGTCCGCTGGGCCTGCGACAGCATCTCGCCCATCAGCCGGCGGCCCCACAGTGCCAGCCGGCCAGCCACCCGCGGATCGGCCGCGATCGCCTCACGCACCGTCGCCACGACGAACGCCGAGTGCCCGGTGTCCTCAAGCACGTCCAGGACCAGCGACTGGGTGTCCGCATCCAGGAACCGGGCCACCTCACGGTAGAAGTCGACGCCGACGCCGTCCCCGACGTAGGCCTTCATGAGGCCTTCCAGCCAGTCGGCCGGGGCGGTCGACTCGTGAAAACCGTTGATGGGCGCCACGAAGGGCTGCATGGCGGCGTCCGGATCCACCCCGAGGCCGGCGAGGCGGTCGCGAAGCCGGGTGAAGTGCCGGAACTCGGCCACGGCCATCCCGGCCAGCTGGGCCTCGGCGCCGATCTTGGGGGCCAGCGCGGCGTCCGCGGCCAGTCGCACAAAGGCTGACAGCTCGCCGTAGGCGAGCACGCCGAGCAGGTCCACCACGGCGGCTCGGTACTCGGGGTCGTCCAGGCTGGGTCCGAGCTGGCCGGACAGACCGGGCGGCTGACCGGGCGAGGAGTCCATGTGGCGCAGCGTAACGGCTACACTTGTGCCAAGGTCGCGCACCGCTGGTGCGCACGAGCGCCGTGACGCACGCGCTGCTCACCAGAGGATGCAACCGACTGCCCGCGAAGAAGGCGAACGACCTGACGACGTTTCGAGAACTAGGCGTACTCCCAGAAACATGTGAAGCCCTCGAGGCGGTCGGCATCATCGACGCCTTCGCCATCCAGGAGATGACCCTCCCGGTGGCGCTCGCCGGCCAGGATGTGATCGGCCAGGCCAAGACCGGAACAGGCAAGACCCTGGGCTTCGGGATCCCGCTGCTCCAGCGGATCATCGCCCCCACCGACCTCGAGGCGGAGTTCGTCGCCGCCCCGGGCAAGCCGCAGGCGCTGGTGGTCGTGCCGACGCGCGAGCTGTGCGTCCAGGTCGCCAAGGACCTGCGGCTGGCCGGCTCGCACCGCAAGGTCCGGGTGCTGGAGATCTACGGCGGGCGCGCGTACGAGCCGCAGATCGAGACGCTGCGATCAGGTGTCGACGTCATCGTGGGGACGCCCGGTCGGTTGATCGATCTGGCCAACCAGCGCCACGTCGACCTCAGCCACGTCAAGGTGCTGGTGCTCGACGAGGCTGACGAGATGCTTGACCTGGGGTTCTTGCCGGACGTCGAGCGGATCGTGACCCAGACCCCGGAGAACCGGCAGACGATGCTGTTCTCGGCGACCATGCCGGGGGTGATCATCAACCTGGCGCGCCGGTACATGCGCCAGCCGACGCACATCCGCGCCGCCAGCCACGACGACGAGTCGGCGACCGTCGACACGGTCGAGCAGCACGTCTACCGGGCGCACGAGATGGACAAGCCCGAGCTGCTCGCCCGGATCCTGCAGGCCGACGGTCGCGGGCTCACGATCGTCTTCTGCCGTACCCGCCGGGCGTGCGACCGGGTGGCGGCCGACCTCGGTGAGCGTGGCTTCGCCGCCGCGGCCGTGCACGGCGATCTCGGGCAGGGAGCGCGCGAGCAGGCCCTGCGCGCGTTCCGGGCCGGCAAGGTCGACGTCCTGGTCGCCACGGACGTGGCAGCACGTGGCATCGACATCGACGGAGTCACGCACGTCATCAACTACACCTGCCCGGAAGACGAGAAGATGTACCTGCACCGGGTCGGGCGGACCGCGAGGGCCGGCAACGACGGCGTGGCCGTCACGCTGGTGGACTGGGCGGACGTCACCCGCTGGGCGGTGATCAACAAGGCCCTCGGCCTGGCCTTCTTCGACCCGCCAGAGACCTACTCGACATCTGCGTGGGTCTACACCGCGCTGAACATCAGCAGGGACGCGAAGGGGGTCCTGCCGCGGGCACGGCGGACTCGCGCGGGGCTGTCGGCGGAGGAGGTTGAGGACCTGGGTGAGACCGGAAAGGTGCGCAGAAGCGGCACCGGGCCCGGCCGTTCGTCCCACGACAACCGCTCCGGCGACCGAGGTTCGCGCCCCTCCGGCAGCGAACGCACCGAACGCCGTCCCCGATCCCAGGACGTCAAGGTCGACGAGCCGATCGCCGAACGCAGTCCCCGGCCGGCCCGTGGGCGCACGCGGACCCGCAGCGGCGAGCCCGTGGCGGCCGAGGCTGCGACAACTGGTGCGTCAGTGTCGGTGGAGACCGGCGGCTCGGCCATGGACAGCCAGGACGCGGCCCCCGGCTCGCCGAGCGGGCGGACCGGCGGCGACGCACCGACCCCGCGCAGGCGGCGACGCGGAGGTCGCGGCCGCGGCGGGTCGACCGCGGCAGAGGCTGCGGGAACGTCCAGCTGACCGAAGCCGCCGCTCTGAACGGCGGTGCGCCGTCACAGGCAGCAACTCTGCGGGCACCGGCCGCGCACCGACTTCCGGGACCCGGCCGGCCGCACTAGCGGACGACGACCACGGTGGTGCCGATCGAGGCCCACGAGAACAGCCATTTCGCGTCGACCGGGCGCTGCCGGACGCAGCCACCATGGCCGATCGGGGCCCCGAGGCTGGACTCTGACTGGATCGGCTTCCCGCTGCCCAGCCACCTGGGGATGGAATGGAAACCGATCGGCAAGGTGTGCCCGTGCGCAAAGCTGACCATCCAGTCGAACATCACCCGGTACCTGGGCGACACGGCGGTCACGGCCTTGGAGAACACGTGGTAGGTCCCAGCCAAAGGCCAGTCCGGACGCCCAGTGACCGGATAGTCGCGCAGCACCGAGCCGTCAGCGGCGACCACCCACAGATGCATCGTCGACTCCTCGTACACGATCCGGCGCCCGGACCCGGAGCCGGCCGGTAAGGCGACCCCCCGCCGGGACGCCGACGTCGCGGGCGAGCCTCCGGCGCGGCCAGTGATCACAGTCACTGCTCTGACCAAGCGCAGGTGGGCCGGCTCGACAGCGGTGCCGGGGGCACCGGGCGGGCGGTAGCCGGCGGCTGCGGCGATCGGGGGTCCGGCTCCCTGCCAGTGGCTGCCAGGCCCCGCGGACAGTGCCGTGCGAACGCTCCCACCGAGAGCGAAGCCGAGCACGAGGACAGCGGCCAGGAGCAGCGCCCAGACGTGGCGAGGGATCCGGCCGTCAGGGCGAGACGTGGCGATGACAGACAACACGACGCTCCTGGGGAAGACCGGGCGTGGCCCGGCGGGGCGGCGAACACCTCTCACACTGACCCCGCGCGGCGCAGCCCTGCGGGATGTCGTGCGGCGTGTCGGACCCCCACCTGGCGGGGTCGACCCCGCTCACAGCTGGATGGTCGCCTCCACCCAGGTGCGGCGCCCACACGCCGGGCAGCGCATCCACGACCACGGCGCCGAACGCACCAGCGGCAGATGCACCGAAGGCAGCGCGAGCCGGACCGCTTGGCGCGCCGAGACTACCGAGCGCTCCCCGCACGCCGAGCAGGTCACGGTGACCGACCCGAACGAGGGTCTCTGCTCTGCGGCGCTGAACAGAGCACGCTTACCGTCGGTGTCCGGGACTGACCCGGTCACCACGGTCACGTCGTCGACCGGGTCGGCGGAGCGCCGCCGCAGCCGGTCGAAGCCCACCTCGGGTCGCTGGCTCATACCGGGGCCCGCAGACCGAGCAGGAGCAGGCGGGCGTGCTCGCGGTAGGCCTCGGCGCCCTTGGACGTCGGTGCGGTGGTCAGGATGGAGCGTCCCGCCGCCGGCGCCTCGGCGAATCGAACCGACTTGGCGATCGGCGGTTCCAGGACCTCCAGCGCGTAGCGGTCGGCGACATCTGCCAGCACAGCTCGCGCGTGGTTGGTGCGCCCGTCATAGAGCGTCGGGAGGACTCCGCGCACCACCAGGGCGCGGTTGGTCAGACGCTGGACGTCGCGCACCGTGTCGAGCAGCTGCCCTACTCCCCGATGGGACAACGTCTCGCACTGCAGCGGGATGAGCACCGAGTCGGCTGCGGTCAGGGCGCCCAACGTGAGGACCCCCAGCGACGGAGAGCAGTCCAGCAGGATCCAGTCGTAGTCGTCCCGCACGTCCTCCAGCGCCGTCCGCAACACGTACTCGCGGCCAGTTCTGGTCAGCAGCATCGCCTCGGACCCGGCAAGGTCGATCGTGGACGGCAGCAGGTCGACCCGGTCGTCGGTCCGCGAGATCGCCATGGCGGCCGAGACGCGCCCGAGCAGCACGTCGTGGACGGAAAGCTCAAGGGCGTCGGGGTCCAGTCCCAGGGAGAAAGTCAAACACGCCTGGGGGTCCAGGTCGACGAGCAGGACCCGCTGGCCTTGCTCGGCCAGAGCCGCGCCCAGGGACGCGACAGTCGTGGTCTTGGCCACGCCACCCTTCTGGTTGGCGACAGCGAGTGTGTGAGTCACGGCCATCCGATGGTCGGAGCGCGGGCGTTGGGCCAGTCAGCGCCTATTGTGCCCCGGGTGAGCGTCCCTTTGTTCCTCGAGCCGCCGCCGGGTGTCCGGCCGACCATGATCCGAACCGCCCGAGGTGCCTTCGCCGCGTTTGAGGCCGGAGCGCCAGGTGCCGCGACAGCCCTGCTCATCCCCGGGTTCACCGGTAGCAAGGAGGACTTCCTCGCCATCATCGGACCGCTGGCCGCCAGCGGCTTCCACGTGGTGGCCTACGACCAGCGGGGCCAGTTCCAGACCCCGGGGCCGGCGGCAGCCGAGGGCTGGACGATCGACGGATTTGCCGCTGACGCGGTGGCGCTGGCGCAGGTCACCGGCGCCGGAGGCAAAGTGCACCTGCTCGGACACTCCTTCGGCGGGCTCGTTGCCCGGGCCGCGGTGCTGCGCGACCCCGGCACCTTCAGCTCCCTGGTGCTGCTGGACACCGGCCCAGCAGCGCTGCCCAGCGGCCAGGCGGTGCTGCTTCGCACCTTCGCCGACGCGACGGACTCCTTCGACATCGGGACCGTCTGGGAGCTCAAGCGTGCCTACGATCTGGAGTCGGGCTGGCAGCCACCCCCCGACCCCGCGATCGAGGTCTTCCTGCGCAGCAAGTTCGTAGCCAGCGACCCCGGCTGTCTGGGGGCGATGGCCCGGATCCTGGCCAGCGAGCCGGACCGAACCGACCAGCTCGCCCGGCTCACGCTGAACGGCTTGCGCACCCTTGTCGGGTACGGGGAGGGCGACGATGCGTGGTCGCCAAGTATTCAGGTCGAAACCGCGTCACGACTCGGCGCCGCCACCGTCTCCTTCCCGGAAGCGGCTCACTCCCCGGCTGTCGAGTCACCCGCAGAAACCGTGCAAGCACTGGCGGCGTTCTGGGCCGGCACCGAGGATGCGGGCTAGCCTCCCTGGCGGAGGAGGGACATTGGCCGTGATGACGGAGCTACGCGCCACGTTGAGCGCGGACCCCGCACAGGTCGCAGAGGCACGCCGGCTCGTCGCCGGCTACCTTCGTGACCACGGGGACGAGGACGGGGAGGTAGCCGTCCTGCTGGTCAGCGAGCTCGTGACGAACGCGATCCTGCACGGACGGGCCCCCCTGGAGCTGCGCGCACAGGCCGCCGGGCTGGGGCTTCGCGTGGAGGTGCACGACCACGACCCCTCGAGGCCGCCGGTGCTGCGCCACGACGAGGACCTCACCGAGCCTGGCGGTCGTGGACTACAGCTGGTGGACACTCTGGCCGACCGCTGGGGATGGGCCGAGAACGACAAGGGCAAGGTGGTCTGGTTCGAGCTCGACAGCTGAAGGCCCCGCGCGGGTTCAGCTGACCATGCAGTAGTTGTTGGTGGGCCGGTTGTGGGTACTGCGGGGGGGACCGCGGAACACGGCCGGGGGGACCAACCAACAACTACTCCAGGGCCAGCTCCTCCACGCCGTCCCACGGTCGTCGCGGGCGGGCAGCAGCAAGGCCCTGCGGGCACTGCTGCTGGAAGTCGCACCACCCGCACATCGGCCCCGGCCTCGCCGGAAAGACCACATCGAGGTCAGCCTCGCCCGCGGCCGCCGACCGGTACACCAGGTCCGCCGCACCAGCCTCCGCGGCGATCGACTCGGCGCGCCCGAGGTGGCGGCCCAGCGAGGCCTGCGTGTGGTCGAAGCCTGCGACGTCGCCCGTCGGCAGGTGGTGCAGCTCGACGCGCCGGCAGCTAGCCCGCAGCGTTCGCCGCACCCCCAGCACATACACCGCCAGCGCGAGGGAACCCCTGGCATCGTCGGCCGTCAGCCGGGCGCGACCGGTCTTGTAGTCGACGACGACCAGCTCGCCGCCAGGCGGGCCGCCGACCTCTGCCTCGCCGACCTCTGCCTCGCCGACCTCTGCCTCACCGACCTCTGCCTCGCCGACCTCTGCCTCGCCGGATGTGGGCCCGAGCCGGCCCAGGTCCGGTCTGTGGTCGACCCGGTCGACCCGCCCGGACAGGGCCAGGGTTTCGGTCTTCGTCGCCACGGTGCGTTCGACCGCCCGCGGTTCCACAGCGGGGTCCAGCCTCGAGGTGTACCTCTCGACCATGGCCCGGGCCCTGGACAGGACCGACGCCGACTGCGCCTGGTCCCGGTAGCCGTCGGTGAGCCAGCCGGACTCAACCAGGTCCCCCGCCGTCCTCGGCGTGCGGCCGGCCAGCGGAACGTCCCACCAGGAGCGCAGGGCGTTGTGCACGCTCGAGCCAAGGCTGTGGTGCGCCCACGGGGGGCCTTTCGCAGGAGCCGGACGGTCCAGGTAGGTGAACCGGTACCTGCGGGGGCAGTCCAGCCAGGAGTTCAGCCGGCTGGGGGTGCACGCATACAGCCTGCGCGGCATCCCCTCCAGCCCCAGCTGCTCAGCGTGCACTGGCAGCTCCCCCGCACCGGTCAATGTCCGCGGGCGACCCAGGCGTCGAAGTCGCTCGCCTCCGCCCCGACCGTCGTCTCCTCGCCGTGGCCGGTGAGCACACGGATCTGGCCCGGAAGAACGAGAAGCCGCTCGCGGATGGAGTCCAGGATGGTCGGGAAATCGCTGAACGAGCGTCCCGTGGCGCCCGGTCCGCCGCGGAACAGGGTGTCGCCAGAGAACACGACGCCCAGCGCCGGAACACTCAGGCAGACGCCGCCCGGCGAGTGCCCCGGGGTGTGCAGGACGTGCACTGCCACGCCCGCCACTTCCAAGATGTCGCCGTGGGCCAGCTGGGAAGGCGTCCGGTCCGGGTGTACCCGGTCCCAGAGCATCTGGTCGTCCGGGTGCAGCAGGACCGGCGCCCCGGTAACGTCCGCCACCTCACCGGCGGCGCCGATGTGGTCGTCGTGGCCGTGCGTGCACACCACGGCCAGCAGGGCACGGCCGCCGACTGCGGCGACGATCGCGCCGGCGTCGTGCGCGGCGTCGACCACGATCACCTCGTCGTCGTCGCCCACCAGCCAGACATTGTTGTCGACCTCCCACGTGCCACCGTCGAGAGAGAAGGTGCCGCTGGTGACCAGCCGTTCGACGCGCGCTGGCATGAGCTCTCCTTCGAGGAGCCGGAACGGATGTCCACCGTAGCCGGGGACGGCGACGGCCAGGGACGCCGGCCGTGACACTAGTGCGCGGCAGCCCGTCCGGATGTCCGACGCGGCGCTGAAACGATCCTGCTTCGACCAGCACTGGTGCGCGTCCCCGCTGGCCGAGGGGTGGTCGAGGGGTGGTCGGGCTGACCCCGGACGGCGTCCACCTCGCGGCGTCCCAGCGCAACGTGGCAGCGGTCTGGCGGTGCCGCATGGCGAGGTGGTCGAACCCTGCCCGGTGACGAGCTGGCAGCCACGTCGGGCGCGCGCCGCTGCACCGGTTCCGCAGACCAACCGGCGAGGTGTTCGTGCCGCCCGGCGACATCTTCTCCAGGCAGTTCTTCAGGCAGGCTGCCCTGCGCGACGCGTGGGAACCAGTCTTCGGCGAGCTGACCAGGCGGCGCAACTGGCACCACCACTGACGATCGAGCTGCTCTAGGCGTTGAGGACTGCGAACGCTCGCTCACGCGTTACTCGCGACCGCCGCACCGGAAAGTGGAGGGCACTGTGGCCTGGCTGACAAGTGTCGGGCGGCGCTGGGGCGCGGAAAGACCCGATCCCGGCTGACGTCGCCGGCTCGCCCGGGTGGGGGTGAGTCCTGTTGCGCGGCGTCGCGAGCGTTGCTAGAGCAGGACGACCGATCTCAGCACCTCGCCTCGATGCATCTTGTCGAAGGCAGCCTCGACCTGGTCCAGCCCGATGGTCTCCGAGACGAACCGCTCCAGCGGCAGCCGGCCCTTCAGGTACAGCTCGATCATGGTCGGGAAGTCCCGCGACGGCAGGCAGTCGCCGTACCAGCTGGACTTCAGGGACCCACCCCGGCCGAACACCTCGATCAGTGGTAGCTCGAGGGTCGCGGCCGGGTTGGGGACACCGACGAGCACCACCGTGCCGGCCAGGTCCCGGGCGAAGAACGCCTGCCGGTAGGTGTCGGCGCGTCCCACGGCGTCGATGACGACATCCGCGCCGAACCCGTCAGTCAGCGCTCGTATCGCCTCAACCGGATCGGTAGCCGAGGAGTTGACCGTGTGCGTGGCCCCGAAGTCCCTGGCCCAGGCCAGCTTCCGGTCGTCGACGTCCACGGCGATGATCGTTCGCGCGCCGGCCAGGTGTGCGCCCGCGATGGCCGCGTCCCCGACCCCGCCGCAGCCGATCACCGCCACGGTGTCCCCGCGACTGACCCCGCCGGTGTTGACCGCGGCCCCGAAGCCTGCCATCACCCCGCAGCCGAGCAGCCCCGCAACCTGCGGTGCTGCCTTCGGATCGACCTTGGTGCACTGTCCTGCCGCGACGAGGGTCTTGTCGGCGAACGCGCCGATCCCCAGGGCGGCGGACAGCTCGGTTCCGTCCTCCAAGGTCATCGGCTGGACCGCGTTGTGGGTGCTGAAGCAGTACCACGGGCGTCCACGGCGGCAGGCCCGGCACTGCCCGCAGACGGCCCGCCAGTTGAGGATCACGTAGTCACCGGGGGTCAGGTCGTCGACCCCGGACCCCACCGACTCCACAATCCCGGCCGCCTCGTGCCCGAGCAGGAAGGGGAAGTGGTCGTTGATCCCGCCCTCGCGGTAGTGCAGGTCGGTGTGGCACACCCCGCAGGCCTGGACCTTCACCTTCGCCTCTCCTGGGCCGGGGTCGGGAACCAGCACGGTCTCCAACGTGACCGGGGCGCCCTTGCCCCGTGCCACGACGCCACGTACCCGCTCCGACATCTGTGCCTCCGCTCGTCCTTCGACCCTGCGCCACACGGCGTGCGCACACCCTAGAAGGTCGAGCCGGCCCGGCGAACCCCGGCTCTGACTGTCGGGTCAGCCAGGCTCGGGCTTCGCCGGCGGTCGCACCGCAGCCACTAGGTCAGCAAAGGACTGGGCGCGCCGAACGGCAGGTCAAGAGGGTGCTCGGTCTCCCGCAGGTCGACCAGCGACATGCGGTCCTGCACCACCAGCCCGGCGGTGTCCGGCCAGAGCACGGCCCACAGCCAGAAGCCCAAAGCCTCCCCCACGTACGCCACACGGTCCTGCGCGCCGTCGACGTTCCACAGCGCGGTCGGGTGCCCGGCGGTGTGGACCCGCGCGTGCGGCGCGGTGCGCTCGGACAAGGGCCCGGCATCTGGCCCAGCGAGGCCGGCGAACCGGGCCCCGAGTCCCACGCCGGGCTCTTCTGCCACGAGCAAGAGCTCGCCGGCCCCGCCCAGCGGCGCCGGCCCGGACAGGGCCAGCACGGTCGCACGGGCGCCGGTCCGGTCGTCGCCGGCGTGGGCGGTGCCGGTCACCAGCCAGCCTGGCGGCAGCGGCCAGGGGCACCACAACGGAACCGCGGAGCGGGCGGCCAGCCAGGCGATCGACTCTGCTGTCGGCGCGAGAGTGCGCCGCTGGTACGGGTGCACCTCGCCGTGCTCGTGGCACGTCCACGCGCTCGATCGCAGGCTGGGGGCGTCCAGACGACCCGAGCACCGCGGGCAAAGTGGCTCCGGCCTCATGACCGAAAGCGTCGACTGCCCGGCGAGCATGGTCAAGTGGCTGGAACGGGCCGCCCCGGATGCTCGCCACCTCGCGCGTCACCGTAGGAGCGCTTGGGCACCATCACCTTGCGCCGGAACTCGCACACCACCACACCGTCCTGGTTGTAGCCGCGCGTGTGGACGTGGACCACCCCGCGGTCCGACCTGCTCCGAGACTCGGTCTTGTCAAGCACGGTGGTCTCGCCGTAGATGGTGTCCCCGTGGAACGTCGGAGCGATGTGCCGTAGGGACTCGACCTCGAGGTTGGCGATCGCCTTGCCGCTCACGTCCGGAACCGACATGCCCAACAGCAGTGAGTAGATGTAGTTGCCTACCACCACGTTCTTGCCGAACTCCGTCGTCGCCTCGGCGAAATGGGCATCGAGGTGCAGCGGATGGTGGTTCATCGTCAGCAGGCAGAACAGGTGGTCGTCATACTCGGTGACCGTCTTGCCCGGCCAGTGCTTGTACGTCGCGCCGACCTCGAACTCCTCGTAGTACCGGCCGAACTGCATGCGCACCTGCCTTCCGCTTCGCATCGCCTCGCCGGCGACGGTGACCATCATGTCGAGCATCGTGCACCGCGCAGCTGCGCGGCAACGCGCCCAGTCGACCACCGACCGACATCAGGACGGCCTGGCCTGGCCTGGACTCGCTGGACGCGCCTGGACTCGCGTGACTCGCATGACTCGCATGACTCGCATGGACTCGCATGACTCGCATGGACTCGCATGGACTCGCATGGACTCGCATGGACTCAGCCACGCAGCTTGTACTCCTCGAGCAGCCGCCGACCGATGATCATGCGCTGGATGTCGGCGGTCCCTTCCCCGATGAGCAGCATCGGCGCCTCACGGTAGAGCCGCTCGATCTCGTACTCCTTTGAGTACCCGTACCCCCCGTGGATGCGGAAGGAGTCCTCAACCACGTCCCGGCAGTACTCGCTCGCCAGGTACTTGGCCATGCCGGCCTCGAGGTCGTTGCGCTCTCCCGAGTCCTTCTTGCGCGCCGCCATGATCATCATCTGGTGCGCCGCCTCGACCTTGGTCGCCATGTCCGCCAGCCGGAACGCGACCGCCTGGTGCTCGGCGATGACCTTGCCGAAGGTGACCCGCTGCTGGGCGTAGGCGATACCGAGCTCAAAGGCCCGCTGGGCCACCCCGCACGCGCGCGCGGCCACGTTGACGCGCCCCACCTCGACCCCGTCCATCATCTGGTAGAAGCCCTTGCCCGGCTGGCCGCCGAGCAGCGCAGAGTCCGGTAGCCGCAGCCCGTCCATCACCAGCTCGGTCGTGTCGACGCCCTTGTAGCCCATCTTGTCGATCTTCCCCGGGACGGTCAGGCCCGGCAGCACCTGCCCGAACCCGGCTGGCTTGTCCACCAGGAACGTCGCCATCTTCTGGTAGACCGACGCGTCCTGCGGCGCCCCCTCATCGGCCCGCACCAGGACCGCGACCAGGGTCGAGGAGCCGCCGTTGGTCAACCACATCTTCTGCCCGGTGAGCACCCACTCGCCGGTTCCGGGGTCGCGCACGGCCCGTGAGGTGATCGCCGACACGTCCGAGCCGCAACCGGGCTCGCTCATCGAGAACGCCCCACGCACCTCCCCCGTAGCCATCCGCGGCAGGAAGTGCTGCTTCTGCTCCTCGGTGCCGTGCTGCATCAGCATGTACGCCACGATGAAGTGCGTGTTGATGATGCCGGACACGCTCATCCAGCCGCGCGCGATCTCCTCCACACACAGCGCGTACGTGAGCAGGGACTCCCCCAGCCCGCCGTACTCCTCGGGGATCATCAGACCGAAGATCCCCATCGCCTTCATGCCCTCGACGATCTGCGCCGGGTACTGGTCCGCATGCTCCAGTCGCTGGGCATTGGGGATGATCTCGCCGTCGACGAAGGCATGCACCGCAGCCAGGATCTCTTGCTGCACGTCGGTCAGACCCTCGGTCTGTGCCAGCCTGCCCATTTCTGCTCCTAGCCGGCACGCCGCTGACGGCGCGACCAACGTCTTGGTTCGTCGACGAGCCTGAGTATGCCCTCGCCCCCCGGCCGGCCCCCGGCGGGGGCGGGATCTGCCTGGGGGCGGTCGAAAACACCTGGCGGACCTACTGCAGGTGCGCTGGGATGGGACGCCAGGAGGGTGCACCGGCCACGAGAGGGAGAGCCCGTGCGTGTCGAGCGGCTCGCGCACGCCGAACAGTTCCTGGCCACGACCGCCGACTTTCGCCGCGCCGACCCGGTGATGACCAACCTGCTGGGAAGTGTCGCCACGAGCGTCGCCGCGGGGCGGGAGTACGCGCCACAGTTCTGGTGGGTAGTCCGCGACGACGGCGGGCAGGTCGTGGGCTGCGCGCTGCGCACCGGCCCGCACCGCCTGGTCGTCTCACCCATGCCCACCCAGGCGGCCGCTGCGCTCGCCGTCGACGTCGCCGCCGCCGACGCCGACCTACCGGGGTTCAGCGGTCCCCGAGACGCGGTGGAGGCCGTCGCCGCCTCGATGGCGCCGAGGCGGCGGATCCAGGTCACGATGACCGATGTCGTGTACGTGCTCGGGGAGTATGTTCGCCCTCGGCCCACGCCCGGGGCCTCGCGCAGGGCGCGACGTTCCGACCTGGATCTGCTGGTCGCCTGGCATGAGCAGTTCGGGCTGGACGCCCAGGTGCCGATGCATGACACCCGGGCATCGGTCCTGGACCGTCTGGAGCAGGCAGGTCTGTGGCTGTGGGAAGTCCAGGGCCGTGCGGTCGCGATGGCCGGGCACGCACCGTTGGTGCAGATGCCGGGCGCCTGGGTGGCGCGGATCGGCCCCGTCTACACCCCGGCGGCGTCCCGCCGCAGCGGGTACGGGTCGGCGGTAACCGCCTCCGTGGTCGAGGAGCTGCTCCCGACCTGCGCCACGATCATGCTGTTCGCGGACGCGGCGAACCCGGCGAGCAACAGCGTCTACCGGGCGCTGGGGTTCCGGGCCGCCGGCGAGCTGGTCGAGGCGGCCGTGGTCAGGGCGGACCGGGCCGAGGCGCCGTCCGTCGCCCTCGACGGCACCGCGACCTGACGAGGCGGAGCGCAGACGAACTGAGCACGCCGGTCATGGGCGCCGTCGTACGCCCTGGCGCGGCCACGACCCTCGCGCGGTCGATCTCGTCGGGCGGTCACTCGTCCGGTGGGGTGAACGTCTGGGTGCGGGACATGCCCGCAGCGCGACCCTTGGCCGAGATGACCAGGGCCATCTTGCGCGAGGCCTCGTCGATCATCTCGTCTGCGAGCATCACCGCACCCCGACCTCCCCCCGCCTCCGAGGTGTAGTGCGCGTAGGCGTCCAGGATCATCTCGGCGTGGTCGAAGTCGCTCTGGCGGGGGGCGTACACCTCGTTGCAGGCATCGATCTGTCCGGGGTGCAGACACCACTTGCCGTCGAAGCCCAGAGCCGCCGACCTGGCGGCGACCCGGGTGAAGCCGTCGACGTCGCGGATCTGCAGGTACGGCCCGTCGATGGCCTGTTTACCGAAGGCGCGGGCGGCCATCAGGATCCGCATCAAGATGTAGTGGTAGGCGTCGCCGACGTCGTACCCGTCCGGCTGTTCCCCGACGACCAGGGACTTCATGTTGATGCTTGCCATGAAGTCCGCCGGGCCGAAGATGATGGTCTCGACTCTCGGCGAAGCCGACGCGATCGCATCGACGTTGACCAGCCCCAGGGCGTTCTCGATCTGGGCCTCGATGCCGATCCGGCCCACTTCGTAGCCCATGGTCTTCTCGACCTGCGTCATCAGCAGGTCCAGCGCGACGACCTGCTCGGCGGTGGTGACCTTCGGCAGCATGATCGCGTCTAGGTTCGGGCCGGCGCCCTCGACGACCTCCACCACGTCGCGGTAGGTCCATTCGGTGGTCCAGTCGTTGACCCGGACCACCCGGATCCGCGAGCCCCAGCCGCCCTCGTTGAGTGCGGCGACGATGGTCCCGCGCGCAGCCGGCTTCGCCAACGGCGCGCAGGCGTCCTCCAGGTCCAAGAAGACCTGGTCCGCCGGCAGGCTGCGCGCCTTGTCGATCATCTTGGGGCTGCTGCCCGGGACTGCGAGGCACGAGCGCCGTGAGCGCAGCTCACGCTCGGGTGTCTGGGTCATGGCGTGACCTTACTGAGCGGGTAGCGCCGCGGCAGGGTCGGGTCCTGGCGCACCGGAACCGATCACGATGGCGACTCCGGCGAGGATCAGCGCGGCGGCCGGCAGCACCGGCCACGGCGGGTGCTGACCCAGCCACACGGCCGCGATCAGGGCCGCACCTGGCATCTCGAACAAGATGGCCAGCGACACCACCGAAGGGGACGTGGTGCGCAGCACGATGTTGAACACCGAGTGGCCGAGCAGCTGTGCCCCGGCCGTCAAGGCCAGCAGCTTGACCCAGGTGTCCTGGCTGTAGCCGGTCAGCGCCTGGCTCCCAACAACGCAGACCACCGACAGCAGGACCGCGCACGACGCGTAGCAGATCAGCGTGTACGTCGCCGTGCTCAGGCTGCGCCGCACCTGCGAGCCGACGGTCACATACAGAGCGGAGAAGATGCCTCCGACCAGCGCCAGCAGGTCGCCGAACAGGGCCCGCCCGGACAGTGAGAAGTCCACCCCGGTCAGGACCAGGACTCCCACCAGCGCGACCGCCACCCCGTACCAGGCGCGCGAGGGGACCTGCTGTCCCATCCGCCTGGCGGCGAGCAGCGCCCAGACTGGCTGGACGGCGACCAGGGCCGTGGAGGACGCGACCGAGGTGTAGCGAAGCGACGGGACCCAGGTGGCGAAGTGCGCGGCCAGCAGCACACCTGCCAGCACCGCCAGGGCCCGTTCGCGGCGGGTCAGGGAGGCGATCTCGCGGCGGTACCGGACCGCCGTGTAGGGGGCGATGGCCACCGTGGCGAACGCGGTCCGCCAGAAGGCGATCGCCAACGCCGGAGCGGCCGTGGCGACGATCAGCGGCCCCGATGTGGACACGGCTGCGACCCCGACCGCCATCAGCGCCAGGTCACCGGGCGGCGGGCGGCCCACCGCGCTGACCCGCGGGGTGGGCGGGCTCATCCGATCATCCTGGCAGGATCTGTTCGGTGACCTGGACTGAAGGGAGCGCAGGCGCTGATCTGGTGGCGCAGGGACTGCGAAAGTCCTCCGTGCTCTGGCTCACGCTGCCCACCTGGCCGGCTCCGCGGATCGCCTGGCATGTCTGGCACGAGGGGGCGGCCTGGCTGGTCCACGAGGGCGCCGAGCAGACGCTGCCCGGTCTTGACCGTGCCCGGACGGCGCAGGTGTGGGTTCGCGCCACCGACGGGCGCCTGCTCGCCCGGTGGCCGGCCCGGGTCGAGTCGGTGGGTCCTGACGACCCCCGCTGGCCTGCCGCGGCGGCCGCTTTGAACGCCCACCGGCAAAGCCCTCCGGACGGCGACGCCCAGACCGCCAGGTGGGCCGCCCAGTCGCACCTGACCAGGCTGGTCCCGCTCACCGAGCCCGCAGAGGCCGGGTAGCCGGCCACCTTGAACCGGCCAGTGGCTGCCGACGCCCCGATCTCGCCCTGCCGCAGGTTCGCAGGTGAACCGGTGTCCCCGAGGCCGGCGCGAATCGCATCTACCGAGCTCAGAGCATCGGTCGCCACCCCGGATCACGGCCCATGAAGGCGACGAGGCGATCGACGGCGCCCGCGCTGGCAGGCACGGCCACCTGGGCACCGAACGCCTTGCCGTTTCCGCGGTACTCCGGCTTGAGCATCTGCTCTGCGGTCCGCAGCGCCAGCTCGGCCGCCGCCGGGTCGAAGCCGGCGTCCTGACCGCTCGCCGTCGCCAGGTCCCATCCGTGCGTGAGGAACTCCAAGGTGATGAAGCCGGCCGGCAGGTGCTGTGACGGCTCCGAGCCAGCGCGGTAGGCGGCGACGATGGTCCCCGCGGCCTCGCGGAACTCTTCGGCCGCGTTCGGCCCGGCCCGGTACTCGTTCGGGTCGCCACTGCGCTCACCACCGGTGAGCCTGGTGGCGAAGCTGCCCGCCCAACCGACGAGGTGGTCGACGAGCCGGCCGACGGTGAACTCGGGGCAGGGCGTGCCGGCGGTTTCTTGACCGGGGCGAACGCCGGCGATCAGGGACTGGGTCCTGCCGAGCACCGCCTCGGTCAGGTCCAGGTCCGTCTCAGTCACGCCATCCATCATGCCCGCATGAGCCGACCTGCAACACGCGATCGGCCCCTGCCTTCCCGCGACCGGCCCGTCGGCGGCACCTGCGCACCGCAGCACCGCAGCGGGTCACCCGGGTGCGGCCGGTGGCCGGTGGTGGCCCTTTCGGTCGGCACGGTCCGCGCGGACCGTCACGTGTTCGCCGAAGCCCCGCCGCCGCCCGGACAGGTTGATCGGCGGCCCGGCAGGCGGCCCGGGCCCGGCCTGTCGCAAGCGGTCCCGGCCGCTGCGCATCCATCGTCCCTGGCACGCAGCGCCGGTCGCGGCGAAACGGCGCGCGGCCCCCGGCTGGTGGCAGTTCGCGGACGGGCTCGCGCGGCGGCGCCGTGAGCCACGGTCCGCGCCGGTAACCTCACAGCGTGACAGGTACGCCATGGCGGGTGTTCATCGCGCGCCTGGCCGGCGTTGCCGTGTTCGATCCGAACGGCGACCAGGTCGGGCGGGTTCGCGATGTCGTCGTGTCGGTCCGCGCCCAGCACCAGCCCCCGCGCGTCCTGGGCCTGGTCGTGGAGGTGCCGATGCGCCGGCGCATCTTCCTGCCCATGACCAGGGTCACGGCCCTGGACGCTCGTCAGGTCATCACTACCGGCGTGGTCAACATGAGGCGATTTGAGCAGCGAGGCGGCGAGACGCTCGTGCTTGGGGAGATGTTCGACCGGAAGGTGAGCTTGGTACCCACCGCCGATCCTGCGTCACCTCCCAGCGCCCCGCCGGAGAGCGTCACCATCGTGGACGTGGGAATGGAGCAGACGCGGACCCGGGACTGGGAGGTGACCCAGCTCTTCGTGCGACGCGGTGGGGCCGGGGGCTTTCGGCGCCGGGGAGAGACTGTCGTGGTCGACTGGGCCGAGGTGAGCGGGCTGGACGACCCCGAGCTCGATCAGGGCGCCGCGAACCTGCTGGCGGCCTACGAGAAGCTTCGCCCGGCGGACCTGGCTCGCGCGCTGCACGACCTGTCGGCCAAGCGGCGGGGAGAGGTCGCCTCGGCGCTGGACGACGAGAAGCTTGCCGACGTGCTGGAGGAGCTGCCCGAGGAGGACCAGATCCAGATCCTCGGCCAGCTCGCCCGTGAGCGGGCGGCCGACATCCTGGAGGCGATGGCTCCCGACGACGCCGCCGACTTGCTCGGCGAGCTGCCCCCGGACCAGGCCGAGCAGCTGCTCAAGCTCATGGAGCCCGACGATGCCGAGGACGTGCGCCGTTTGCTGTCCTACGACGAGTACACCGCCGGCGGGATGATGACCACCGAACCGGTGATCGTCTCTCCGGACGCGACGGTGGCCGAGGCCCTGGCCCGGGTCCGCAACTCCGAGCTGTCACCCGCGCTGGCCTCTCAGGTGTACGTGTGCCGAGCACCTCTGGAGACACCCACCGGCCGGTTCCTGGGTATCGCGCACATCCAGCGGCTGCTGCGCGAACCGCCGTCCTCCCTGGTCTCGCGCATCGCCGACACAGACCTGGAACCGGTGTCCCCCGGGGCGAGCCTGCCGCAGGTGACCACCTACCTGGCCACGTACAACCTGGTGGCGATACCGGTCGTCGACGACAACGACCACCTGCTCGGGGCCGTCACCGTGGACGACGTGCTCGACCACCTGCTGCCCGACGACTGGCGCGAGCATGACGCCGACCGCCACGACGGCCGGGGCGAGCGCGAGGAGGCCGCGGATGCCACGTGAGACCCGGGCCAGCAGGTCCGACCGGCTGGACCTGCCGTACGAGCCTCGGCGGAAGGTGCCCCGGCCTGCTTACGACCCGGACACCTTCGGCCGCGCCTCCGAGCGCCTGGCCCGGTACTTCGGGACGGCCCGCTACATCGCCATCCAGTCGGCGCTGGTCGTCCTGTGGATCAGCTTCAACGTCTGGGCGGTGGCCGTCGGGGCCTGGCACTTCGACCCGTACCCGTTCATCCTGCTCAACCTGGCCTTCTCCACCCAGGCCGCCTATGCGGCGCCGCTGATCCTGCTCGCGCAGAACAGGCAGGCGGACCGCGACCGGGTGCAGTACGAGCAGGACCGGACCCGCGACGAGCGGTCGATCGCCGACACCGAGTACCTGGTGCGCGAGGTGGCGGCCCTGCGGATCGCGCTGGGGGAGGTCGCGACCCGCGACTACATCCGTTCGGAGCTGCGCGACCTGATCGCGGAGCTGCCCGGCGCGCCGCACTCACCCGCGGCGGAACGTCAAGGCGGTCGCGACGGGCGCCGACAATCCGCAGGTGACCTCGCCGGAGAATGAGCTGGCGCTGCGACGGCGGCTGGGCGACATCCTGGTCGGTCGCGGTGTCCTAACTGCCGGCCAGCTGGCCTCGGTCCTGGACGCCCAACGTCGAAGCGCGCACGTCGACCCCGCCGCGAGCCGGCAGCGCCTGGGCATCCTGCTGGTCGAGCAGGGACTGGCCACCGAGGACCAGGTGGCCCAGGCACTGGGCGAGCTGCTGGGGCGCGAGGTCGTCGACGCCTCCCAGGTCCCCATCGACCCGGCCTACGCGCGGCTTCTCCCGCGGGCCCTCGCCGAGCGCGGACAGGTGCTCGTCCTGGGGGTCGGCAAGAGCGGCCTGCGGGTGCTGGCAGCCGACCCCACGGACGTGCTGACCCTCGACGATGTCCGCCGGCACGCCGGGGTGCAGCGCCTGGAGATCCTGGTCGGGACACCGACCCAGCTGCGCGGACTGCTCGACCGGGTCTGGTCGCTGGGCCAGACCGACGAGGTGGTGGCCGACGCGTTCGCCGAGGAGGATCCGGCCCCCTCCGATGACCCCGTGGCCGATGCGCCGACCGTGCGGCTTCTGGACTCCATCCTCGCCGACGCCGTCCGCAACCGCGCCAGCGACGTGCACGTGGAACAGCAGGCCGACGCGGTCCGGATCCGCTACCGGGTGGATGGCGTCCTGCGCGACGTCGTGGCCCTGCCCAGGTCGGTCGGCCGGACCCTGACCGCCCGGGTCAAGGTCGTCTCGGGGATGGACATCGCCGAGCGGCGCGTCCCGCAGGACGGTCGCATCAGGCTCGTAGTCGACGGCGGCCGAGTCGACGCCCGGGTCAGCACGCTGCCCTCGGTCCACGGCGAGAAGGTGGTCGTGAGGCTCCTGCCGTCGGCGACCTCGATCCAGGGACTGGACGAGCTCGGCCTGAGCGGCCCCCAGCGACGCGCGCTGGCCACAGCGCTGGCGGCGCCGCAGGGCCTGGTGCTCATCACCGGCCCGACCGGGTCGGGCAAGACCAACACCTTGTACGCAGCCATCCAGCAGACCATCACCGCCGAGCGCAACGTGGTGACGCTGGAGGACCCGGTGGAGATCGAGATGGCCGGGATCACCCAGGTGCCGGTGGACGACAAGACGGGCATGACCTTCGCCCGCGGTCTGCGCGCCCTGCTGCGCCAGGACCCCGACGTCATCCTCGTCGGGGAGGTGCGTGACACCGTGACCGCCGAGCTAGCCCTGCGGGCGGCGATGACCGGACACCTGGTCCTGACCACCCTGCACACCAACGACGCGGTGTCCGCGCTGCCCCGGCTGGTCGACATGGGAGTCGAGCCTTACCTGGTCGCCTCGGCCCTGTCGCTGGTCGTCGGCCAGCGCCTGGTCCGGGTGCCGTGCACCGAGTGCGCCGAGCCCTACGCCCCCGACGAGGCCACCCTGGCTGCTCTGGAGATCGGTGCCGACGACCTCGGCGCTGGTGCGGTACAGGGGGTGGGCTGTGCGAGCTGTGCCGGCACCGGTTACCTGGGCCGGCGTGGACTGTTCGAAGTCCTGGAGGTCACCACGTCCATCCGGCGCGCGCTGCTGGGCCGGCCGGACGAGGCCACCCTCAGCGCATTGGCCCAGTCGGCAGGCTTTTCCGGCATGCGTGTACAGGGGCTGGCGATGGCGGCCCACGGCCAGACCACCTACGAGGAGGTCCTGCGCGCCACGAGGGCCGGGCTGTAGTCCCGGCCGGCGCTGCCGACCAGGCTCACTCGCCGGAGCCCTGGCGAACCAGGCGCAGGGCCAGCGTCGGACAGGCCGCCACGGCGGCCCTGGCCTCGGCCTGAACCAAAGGCGTGACCGGGCCGTGGATCTTGGCGTAGCCCCACTCGTCGAGGTCGACGACCTCCGGCACGAGCTCGGCGCACAGGCCGTGGGCCCGGCACAAGATCGGGTCGACGCGCAGCAGCCACACCGGCGGCTGCGCCAGCCCGCCCCGCGTCCCGTGCGCTGTGCTCATCTGGCCATCACCACGCCACGACCGGGCTGCAGCAGCGGCAGGGCAGGCATCGACCTGGCGTGCGTGCACGGCCGGCCGGCCAGGTGCTCGGCAAGGTCGGCGCGGAAGGTCCGCAGTGCGGACTGGGCCAGCCGCACCGCGCCGTCAGGGTGCGCGCACGCCCCGCGACCGTCGACCTCGCCGAGCCTGCGCCCCAGCCTGGGCAGCACGTCGGGATCGGCGGCGCCCGCACCGGTGGCCAGGGCCGCGAAGTCGGCCGCCACTGCCGGGAGTCCGAACATGCATGGCCCGCACTGCGCGGCGGACTGCGCCGCCAGGTAGCGAAGGACCAGAGCAGTCTCCACCAGGCCGCACGCGTTCGCCGGCAGCGCGATCACCGAGCCGACACCGACCGCGGCGCCGACGGCCGCCAGATCCGCGTGGCTCAGGGCCACCGTTGTGGCGGCGGCCGGCAGCCAGTGTCCGGCGTACCCGCCGACCAGCAGGGCCTGGAGACCACCGGTCGCGCCGCCCGCTGCATCCAGCACCTCACCGAGCGACGCGCCGTAGGCGACCTCGACGACGCCCGGGCTGCGGACGGCCCCGTCGACGGTGACCAGGGCGGTTCCCGGGGAGTCTGCGGTCCCGACGGCGCGGAACCACTCGGCGCCGAAGCGGGCGATCAGGGCCAGGTTGGCCAGCGACTCGAAGTTGCCCACGTAGGTGGGACGCCCGTTGACCCCGGACTCGAAGGCCCTGGGCGGCTTGCTGGTCGGCCGCGCGTCGGAACGGGTGAGAAAGTTGACGAGCGCCGACTCCTCGCTCGCCACGAATCCGCCCGGCACTGCCGCCATCCGTACCTTCAGCCGCGTCCGGTGCTGGGCGACGGCCTCGGCAAGCCGGCCCGCCGACGGTGCGCCCTCATGCATGCACAGGTTCATCTCGTCGGCGCCGACGGCATGGGCGGCGACCAGCGCGCCCTCGACGATCAGGTGCGGCGCATACTCGGCCAGGATCCGGTCCTTGCGGCTGGACGGCTCGCCCTCGCAGCCGTTGCCGACGACAACGGCGCGCCCGCGCGCGGCGGCGACGGCCGCGAGCTTTCGCCCGGTCGGGAACCCGGCACCACCGCGGCCACGAAGCCCACTGGCCGTGACGGTGGCGATCAGCCGATCCCGGCCGGCGGGGCCTGAGTACGAGGCCAGCGCGAGGTCTCCGTACCGGCGCAGGTGCTCCGGGTAGGTCTCCGCGCGGCCACTGCCGGCCCAGCCCGACAGCAGTCTCCACCGACCGGTGGGAGGATCGACCGCGGCGACCGGAGCCGGGGCCCGCCGGGTCACCGGCGACCGGAGGTGCTCACGGCGGCGTTCCTCGCCTCGGTGTCGGGATGAGTCGCGCTCAGGCGCCAGCCCAGCGCGGCCAGCACGCCCAGGACACAGACCGCGTCCAACGCCAGTACCCAGGGCTGCATGCGGTCGACCCCGCCGATACCGATCCCGTGGACCACGGCGGCCGGCCAGCAGGCGTACGCCGCCCAGTGCACGGCGCGCCAGGTCCGAAGCCCGATCCGGCTGCGCAGCAAGCTGGTGACCACCAACGCCAGGAGCAGGTCGAAGGCAACGGTGCCCAGACCGAGCCAGAAGGGCTGGTACGCCGAGGTGAAGGGCAGCACGGCCGAGATCCAGCCGATGCCGGCGTAGGGGTCGATGATCGCGGTCGAGATGTGCACGGCAAGGAAGACCAGGATGACCAGCGAGACGTTGCGGTGCAGAGCAGCCAGCACGAACCGGGGCCAGGCGGTGCTGGCGAAGCGGCCGGCCCCCACCAGTCCGAGAACCACCGTCACCGACAGCATGAGCAGGCACACCAGACCGGTCGCGCGGCTGGCGTACCACAGGGCGTGGCTCACGTGCGGGGCACCGTCAGCTCGTCAGCCGGCCATCCGTTCGCTGTGACGACGGCACCGTCGACCGCGACCAGCCTGGCCGGAAGACCCAGCTCGGCCAGCCACTGCGGCCCCTCGCGGCCGAGCACCATGCAGGCCGTGCTCGCGGTGTTGGCCTCGACGCAGGTCGCCGCTGCCACTGTGACCGTGCGCCACACCGGCGTCACCAGGTCCCCCGTGCGAGGGTCGACGAGGTGGTGCAGCTGCCGGTCGGCGCGACGCCAGGTGCGTACCGTCACGCTGGAGGTGGCCACCCCTCCGGTCTGCACGCACACCAGGGGACCCACCTGTTCGGCGGGCGCGTCATGGGCCTCACACACCCGCACCGTCCACCCGCCTGTGGGTGCAGGTCCGGCGATGGACAGGTCGCCGCCCAGATTGACCAGGACGCCGCAGCCCACCTCGGCGCTGATGCGCGCCGCTGCCTGGTCGGCCGCGAAGGCCTTGCCGGTGGCGCCCAGGTCCAGCTCGATCCCTTTGGGGAGCAGCACGAATCGCTCGCGCTCGTCGATCGCCACCCGCCACCACCCAGGAGCGGCCACTGGCTCGGGAGCGGGCTCCCCAGAGTCGGCCAGGACGCCAGCGAAGTCGGTGTCGTAGCCGAGGCTCCTCACCGCCGCGCCCACGGTCGGGTCCACCAGGCCGTCGCTCGCGCGGGCGGCCGACAGGCTGACGGCCAGCGCACGGGCCAGCAGCTCGCTCACCCGGACGGGGCGGCCGGCCCGCTCATGCAGCAGCGAGATCTCGGAGTCGGCACGGAACCTGCTGCACGCCTGGTCGATGTCGGCCAGCTCCTGCGCCAGGATCTCCAGCGCGCGGTCGACGCACGCCGAATCGGCGGTGAAGACCTCTGCAGTGGTGCCCAGCGCCCGCATCGCGGCCCTGCCGAGCGTCTGGTTCATGAGCCACCAGTCGTCGGGGGCGGCTGCTGCTGGGCCTGGGCTTGGGCCTGCTGCTGGGCTTGGGCCTGCTGCTGGGCCTGGGCTTGCGCCTGCTGCTGGGCCTGCTGCTGGGGCGCCGGGACCACGGACGGGATGCCGGGCAACGTGGCGGCGGGAGCGTCTGCCGGGCTCGGCTGCCCAACCGCGGGCGGCGTCGAAGGGGCCGTCGGCGACGCGGCGGACACCGACTGCATCATGGCCACACCGAGGGCGACCGACAAGGCTGTCCCGGCCGCCACCGTGGCCGCCGTGCTCGTGCTCACCCGCCGGTAGCCGGACTCGCGGGCGACCATTCGCCGGCGGCGTTCGTGCTCCATGTCGCTCCTGTTCGTCGCAGGGACCTTTGTCAGTGTGGCCGCCAAGGCTTAGAGGATTCTGAGACCCGGGCGGTGCACCCCAGCGGCGCTTGACGCGCCGGTGTCCGCGGCCTGGGCCAGACCAGATGGCGCCGGAAGGGCGAGGCCGGCGGTCGGCCGGTCGGACGGCTGGACCTGCCGCCGGCCGAGATGCCCGGCCGAACGTGCCGCAGACCGGGCGTGCCGCAGACCGGGCGTGTCGTCGGGGGCAGCGCGCGTCGGCGAGGATGGCGGGATGGACACGCCGACCGGCCGCCTGCGGGTGCTGCTTGTCGAGGACGACCGTGGCCTGGTGGAGATGCTGACCAGGCTCTTGGTCGATGAGGGCTACGCCGTCGACAGTGCCCGCGACGGTCATACCGGGCTGCACCTGGGACTGACGCGCAGCTACGACCTGGTCGTGCTGGACCGGGGCCTGCCCGCGGTGGAAGGGCTGGACATGCTCGAGCGGCTTCGCGGGCGGGGCGTGACCACGCCGGCACTGGTCCTGTCGGCACTGGGCAACCCGTCAGACCGGGTCGAAGGCCTTGACGCCGGCGCTGAGGACTACCTTGCCAAACCCTTCGACATCGACGAGCTCCTGGCCAGGCTCAGGGCCCTGCTACGTCGGCACCGCGACAGCGGCCGACACGTGCAGGTGCCAGGCGGCCGACTGGACCTCGACAGCCGCCAGGTCACCGTCGGGCCGCCGGACGGCCCGGGCGGCGCAGCCTCGGCCGAACCCGTGCAGCTGTCCGAGCGCGAGTGCGCGCTGCTGTCCACGCTCGCCGCGCGTCCCACCCGCGTATACAGCAGGGCGGAGCTGCTTGCCGCGGTGTTCGAAGACGCCGAGAGCGGCAACGTCGTGGACACCTACGTGCACTACCTGCGCCGCAAGCTCGGCCGGCACATCGTGCGGACCGTGCGCGGCGGTGGCTACCAGATGGGGCGGCTGTGAGCCAGCGGGGCGGCGGCCTCGGCAGCACCGAGACCCGGGCGATGCGCAGGGCCGCCATGAGGCTGGGGCTGCAGACCGCGGTGGCAGTGGCGGTGGTGGTCATCGCCTTGATCGCGGTCGCGCTGACGGTCGTCCTGCACAGCCAGCAGAGCGCGGCGGTGGACCTGATCGAGAAGACGGTCGCCGCGGCGGACGACGTGACCGACCCACCGGCGGGGTCCTGGCTGTACATCGCCTCGGCCACCAAGACCCTGCGCACGGCCGGGCTGCCCGCGGCCTTCCCCGACCGCCGTGCCCTACTGGCCGCCACTGCGGACCTGGCCAGGAGCGGCGGGGTGACCGGGCCGCCGCACACCACGACCGAGACCGTCGGCGGCCGGGAGTACCTGGTCTCGACGCAGGCCCGACCCTCCGCGATCGTGCAGGGCGTGCTGGACCTGTCCGGCGACCATGCCGACCGGGACCGCCTGGTCGCGGCGCTGCTGCTCAGCGGAACGCTCGGGCTCGGCTTGGCCGCGTTGGCGGGTGCGTTCCTGGCCTCACGCGCGCTCAAGCCGCTCGCGTCGTCGCTTGCGCTACAGCGCCGCTTCGTCGCCGACGCGAGCCATGAGCTGCGGACCCCGCTGACCTTGCTCAGCACGCGCGCGCAGCTGATCCAGCGCGGTCTGCGACGCCACCAGAGCCCGGCTGCGCTGGCGGCCGACATCGACGGGCTGGTCGCCGACGCCGACCAGCTCGCCATGATCCTCGAAGACCTGCTGGTGGCGGCCGACCCGCGCGGACAGGACGCCGCGGAGAGCGTGGACATCGGCCTGCTGGCCGACCAGGTCGCCGCCGCGTGCGGGCCGGCAGCCCGGGAGGTCGACGTCGAGGTCGACGTCGAGGTCGCAATCGAGCTGGGGACCGGTCCGGTGATGGTCCAGGGCGCGTCGGTCGCCCTGCGGCGGGCCTTGACCGCCCTGGTCGACAACGCTGTCCGCCACGCACGACGGGAAGTTCTGGTGTCCGTGGCCGTGCGAGGCGGTCGGGTCATCGTGGAGATAGCCGACGACGGGCCGGGCATCGACGCCGAGATCCTGCCGCGGCTCTTCGAGCGGTTCGAGTCCTCCGGCGCCGACGGGCCCGCGCACTCCCAGGCGGACTCCGGCCAGCGCCGCTACGGGCTGGGGCTGGCCCTGGTCAGTGAGGTCGTCGCCCGACACGGGGGGACGGTCAGCGCCCGCAACGGATCACGGGTCGGCTCGGGCTCGGGGTCAGGGTTGGGGTCGGGATTGGGGTCGGGCGCCGGTGGGTCGGGCGCCGGAGCGACCCTAGAGCTGTCGTTGCCGCAGGCGACGTAGCATCGACACCATGCCCGATGCCGCCGTGCCCACGGTCGACCAGGTCACCACGGCCCTTTCGGGGGTCGAGGACCCCGAGATCCACCGGCCCATCACCGAGCTCGGAATGGTCAAGTCAGTCGACATCGCCGACGACGGGTCGGTGCGGGTGACGGTGTGGCTGACGGTCGCGGGCTGCCCGATGCGCAGCGAGATCACCGACCGGGTTACCAGGGCCGTGGCTGCCGTGCCGGGGACCACCGCGGTCAGCGTCGAGCTCGACGTGATGAGCCAGGAGCAGCGCGGCGAGCTGTCCACCCGCCTTCGAGGCGGCCAGGCGGTTCGCGAAATCCCGTTCGCCCAGCCCGGATCGCTGACCAAGTCCTTCGCCGTCGCCTCCGGCAAGGGTGGAGTGGGCAAGTCGTCGGTGACTGTCAACCTGGCGGCGGCCATGGCGCAGCAGGGCCTGGCAGTGGGGGTGGTCGACGCCGACATCTACGGGCACTCGATCCCGCGCATGCTCGGTGCCACCGGTCGCCCGACCCAGGTCGACACGATGATCATGCCACCGTCGGCTCACGGGGTGCGGGTGATCTCCATCGGGATGTTCACCCCGGGGAACACCCCCGTGGTCTGGCGCGGGCCGATGCTGCACCGGGCACTGCAACAGTTCCTTGCTGACGTCTACTGGGGGGACCTGGACGTGTTGCTGTTGGACCTGCCACCGGGGACGGGGGACATCGCCATCTCGGTCGCCCAGCTGGTCCCGGCGGCCGAGATCCTGGTCGTGACCACCCCACAGGCCGCGGCGGCCGAGGTGGCCGAACGCGCCGGCACGATCGCCCTGCAGACCCATCAGCGCATCGCCGGCGTAGTCGAGAACATGTCCTGGCTCGATCTGCCCGACGGCTCCCGGATGGAACCGTTCGGGTCCGGAGGCGGTGCGGCGGTCGCCGCCGCGTTGAGCCGGGCAGTGGGCGCTGCGGTGCCGTTGCTGGGGCAGGTACCGATGGAGTCGCAGTTGCGCGAAGGCGCCGACGAGGGCCGGCCGCTGGTGCTGTCGCACCCGCACTCACCGGCGGCGACGGTTCTGCGCGACGTCGCGACGGCACTGGTCGCACGACCGCGGGGGCTGGCCGGGATGTCGCTGACCCTCACTCCGGCCGACGCGAGCTGAGGCGCGCGCCGAGACGCTCAGGTCGCGTCGGCGTCGAACGCCGCGGGGGCGGGCCTGGGGGGCGCGGCCACCGGGTTCTCGGCCGGGGGACTCCCACCCGGCTCGCCCTGCACCGCCTCAGGCGCGGCACCGATCGGCTGCGCCGCGGTGGCCGGATGTGACGTGGTGGACGGGTCCGGGCTGGGGGCGCTGGCGTCGGTGGCGGCGACTGGCCCAGACAGCGCTCCGGTGAGGAACTTGCGCGGGCTCAGATCGCGCAGGTCGGCCAACCCGTTGGTGACGGCGCCGAGCTCACCCAGTCCGGACAGGTTGTTGAAGTCGCGCAGCTCGGGCCCGATCGCCTCGTCGATCTCGGCGCGGGCGCCCGCGGCGAGCGTTCGGACCTGACGCAGGGCCTTCGCTGCCTGGGCGACCACGGTAGGCAGGCGCTCGGGGCCGAAGACGAACAGGGCAGCGATCAGCAGCACCGCGATCTCGGGCAGACCGACATCGAACATGACGCTCCTGACTGCTGGTCAGGACTCAGGATAGACGGTCACCGGCGCCGGGTCCGGTCTGCCGACACCGCGGGCTGTACGACGCGCCGGCCCGCTGGCCGACTGTCACAGTCGAACGCGGAACCGTCCCACCGCAGCGTCGTGCAGGGCGGCAACGGCCACGCCGACCTGCTCAGCCGAACGGGTTGAGCCAGGACACCAGGCGACCCAGTCCGCGCCCGATCCGGGACAGGCCGCCATCGTCGGCCTGCGTGTGGGGCAAGGCCGCGACCAGGGCTTCCACGGTGTCCGAGGGCGCGTCGGCGACCACAGTGAAGACGTAGCCCTGCCCGGACCAGACCACTCCGCGAGGCATTCCTGAACGCAGGCGCACCGCTTGTCCGGCCACGGTCGCGGCTGACGTCTGGGCAAGCCCGGCGGGGTCGAGGGTGCCCGGCTGGACGAACAAGGACACCGTGCTGAGGCCGTCGGAGTAGGTCAGGTGCAGGACTGGGCCCCCGTCACCGGACTCGGAGCGGGCGTCGAACAGGCTCAGGCCAGCGAGCTGGCGCGGGCACGGCCAGCCGCGGCCGGCCCAGGTGTCCAGGTCGCTGTCGGAAAGTGTGTGCCCGGTCACGGCGGGAAGCATCACCGGCAGATGGCGGGGGCTGGTGGCGGCCAGGGTCAGCCGCACGAACTCCGAGTGGCGCACCACCCGACCGTCCCGGGCGAGCAGGTCGCGGCGAAGCAGGAGGCCGGTCGCCGCGTCGATCCAGAACCGGGCGGCCACCGTCCCGTCCGGGCGCCGGGCCACCACCTGGCGGGTGTTGCGGCCGGCGACCACCGCCGAATCCCCGAACCTGAGCTGGTAGGTCCGGTCGAGCAGGCCGAGCAGCACGTTGGGCCGCGCCGAGTCCTCGCCACCTGCCGCCGCGCTGAAAGCAGCTCTGGTCGCCGTGCCGTCCGCGGCGGTCTCGACCAGCACGGTCCCCTCCCCGGGCAGGTGCGTGACCGTGACGACCTGCGTAGCCTCCGCCTCGTTGGTGCCCTGCGGGCCGGCCCCGTCGTCCACCACCGACATCAGCTCAACGCCCTGGTAGACCGTGGCGCTCTCGGCGAGGACAGCACGCTGGAGCAGCTCCTGGGCGGCAGCGTCGCTGCCCGCGACGGCACGGGGCGGGGCAGCGTCCGAGGAGGGCACCAGGACGCACATGGCGAGCGTCAGGGCGGCGAGCACCACCACCACCTGAAGGCCCCCGACGGTGGGGCGGGTCATGGTGTGCTCGGGCCGGGAGCCAGGGACCCTGCCGGCGCCCCCGTGGCCGCCGCACCCGTCCTCGTGGTCATAGCGGCGGTGCTGGCCGTGCCGGCCGCACTGGCCCCAGTCGCCGGCCTGCTCGCCGTACTCGTCGTACTCGTCGTAGTCGTCGTACTCGTCGTACTCGAGGTACTCGCCGTACTCGCCGTGCTCGATGCCCGTCCGGGCGGCACGTCGCTTGCCGTCGAGCCGGTCGGCAGCTGCCAGAGCACGGGCTCGGTGAGCGGGAGGCCGCCGGAGACCGCGGCGTGCTCGCGGACGAAGCGGTCCAGCGGCGGGGTCACGCTCGCCGCGCCGCCCGAGCCCCCCAGCGCGTAGCCGCCCGCGAGCGCCACCGTCGACAACGACATCAACGCAACCCCGGCCGCCCCGATCCGACTGGTCGTCGAGCGCGGCGCCCAGGAGGCGGGGGAGCGCCGGGGTCGCGCCGGCGGGGAAGCTGCGGCCGGCGCCGACGCGAGCCCGCTCAGGCGCACCCGCAGGTCCACCGGGGCGCCCGGCTCGTCCAGCCCCCTGAGCAGGCCCTTCATCGCCAGCTGCGCGTCGTAGTCGGCACGGCACCCGGCGCAGCGCACCAGGTGGTCCAGTACCCGGCTGCGTTCCGGCTCGGCCAGTCGTCCGTCGGCCAGGGCCGCCAGCCGGTCGCCCGGATGCCGGTCGGCACTGCTCACGGCCGGCGACCTGCCCGGGACGGCTCGCCCGCGACCGGGGGCTCGACCCCGGTCGCACCAGGTGCCCGGTGCGCCAGCGCCTTGCGCAGCTGGCTGCGTCCACGGTGGATCCGGCTGCGGACGGTGCCGAGCTTGACTCCCAGCGTCGCGGCGATCTCCTCGTAGGTGAGCCCTTCGATGTCGGCCAGGACCACCGCGGCGCGGAACTCCGGGAGCAGCTCGTCGAGGGCGTGCTGGACGTCGTCGTCGAAATGGGCCGCCTCGTAGGCCTCGGCAGGGCCCGGTTCCTTGCCGGCGAGCCGGTCGGCTGCGTCGTCGGCCAGCGCGTCGAACCGGATCCGCTGCTTGCGCCGCACCTGGTCGAGGAACAGGTTGGTCGTGATGCGGTGCAGCCAGCCCTCGAACGTCCCAGGGGTGTAAGAGGTCAGCGAACGAAATACCCGCACGAAGACCTCCTGGGTGAGGTCCTCGGCGTCGTGTCGGTTGCCGGTGAGGCGGTAGGCGAGGCGGTAGACGCGTCCGGAGTGCGCCTCGACCACGTCCTGCCAGCTCGGAGCGGCCCAGTCGACGGCCGACAGCGATGCCTGCGCAGCCTCGGACACCAGGACACCTCCGGTGATCGGCGACATGGACTTCCCCATTCTCCCATCCGCTCGGACCACCGGCACCCGCTGCGCCGCCCCGAGCCTGAACGTGCCGCCGCGGCGCGGGGTTCCCGAGCAGCTTCCCGCCCCAGCGCGCCCGGGCTGGGTAGCCTGGTGGCATCCGCCGCATCCTGGAGGTCCTGATTCCCGCGCCGAGCCCGCAGAACAGCTGGGCGTACGCCGAGGCGTACGTCCCGGAGGACGACGTCCTGGTCGCCGGTCGCCAGCGTGCCACCGAGGTCGGCTGCGTTCCCATCCAGCCCGGCGGAGGCGCGACCCTGCGGTTCCTCGCGGCCCTGCTGGAGGCCCGGTCGGTGGTCGAGATCGGCACCGGCACCGGCGTGTCCGGGGTGTGGCTGCTGCGCGGCATGGCCGGCGACGGCGTGCTGACAACGGTGGAGGCGGAGGCCGAGCACCTGCGCCTGGCCCGCCAGACGTACGCCGAGGCAGGTTTCGCCCCTGGCCGCACGCGCACGATCCTGGGCCGGGCCCTGGACGTCCTTCCTCGACTCGCCGACGGAGCGTACGACCTGGTCTTCTGCGACGGGGACAAACGCGAGTACCCCGAGTACCTGACCCAGGCGCACCGTCTGCTGCGCCCGGGCGGAGTGGTGGCCATGGACAACGCTCTGTGGCACGACCGGGTGGCCGATCCCGCACAGCGCGACCCGGAGACCGTCACGATCCGCGATCTCGGCAGGTCACTGGCCGTGGACGAACACTTCGTCCCGCTGCTGCTCCCCGTCGGCGACGGGCTCTTGCTGGGCCTGCGCCGGTAGCACCCGCCGGCACCCCCGCCAGGTCGGGCCGCTAGCGACCCCAGTGCTGCAGCAGGTGCAGCAGGAGCCGGACCCCGAAACCGGTGGCCCCGCGGCTGAGCTCGCCGGACGAGGAGTCGGCGCGACCGGCCCCGGCGATGTCCAGATGGGCCCACGGGCGACCGCCGGTGAACTCGCGCAGGAACAGCGCGGCCGTGATCGAGCCCGCCCCGACCGCGCGGTCGGTCACCCCGTTGACGAGGTCCGCGATGCCGGAGTCCAGCGCCGGGCGGTAGTCCTGCACCAGCGGCATCCGCCACACCCGCTCCCCCGTTGCGGCGGACGCCTTGTGCACCGCGTCGGCCAGCGGCTCGTCGTTGACGAACAGCGGGGCGTCCAGACGGCCCAGGGCAACGCCGGCGGCGCCGGTGAGTGTGGCGATGTCGATCACGGCGTCGGCCTTGAGCACCAGGTCGGCGTAGGCGAGTGCGTCGGCCAGGACCAGACGCCCCTCGGCGTCGGTGTTGGTGATCTCGACGCTTCGGCGCCCTCCGAACGGCTTGATCACGTCCGAGGGCCGCAGCGCGTCGTCGCCGGGCAGGTTCTCGGCCACCGCCAGCAGACCGGTGACCGCGACCTGCACGTCGAGCTCGCGCAGGGCAGCCATCGTGGCCAGCACCGCGGCCGCCCCGGCCATGTCCGTCTTCATGGACTCCATGCCGGCGGCCGCCTTGATCGAGATGCCGCCGGAGTCGAAGACGATTCCCTTCCCGACCAGCACCACGTGCGCCCTTGCTCGCCGGCGGCCCGGCGGCCGATAGTGCATCTGGACCAGGCGGGGTGGGCGGGCCGACCCCCGACCCACAGCGAGCAGGCCACCGAAGCCCCCAGCCTGCAGCTGGGTCTGGTCCCAGACCGTGACCGTCAGTCCCGCCCGGCCCCCGGTCGCAACCGCCTGGTCGGCCAGCCAGCGGGGCGACTTGAGGTTGGCGGGAGTGTTGGCCAGGTCCCGGGCCAGGTGGACCGCAGAAGCGACGACCGCGACTCGGCGCACCGCCTCGGTGAGGTCGTGGTTCCGGCGCGTGGCCAGGTCGAGTCGGACCGTCGGGTGTGGCTCGCCCGCGGTCGAGAACCTCGGCATGTCGTAGGACGCCAGCGCGTACCCCAGCAGGAAGCTCGTGGCCGCCGGGCCCGCCAAGGGCAGCCAGCTGAGCACTCGGTCGCCGCGGGCGCCCGCGCGTGCGGCGGCCGTCCCCGCCTGACGAAGCGACGGCGGCGACCCGTCGCCGACCCCCACCACGAGCACAGTGCGCACAGTGGTGCCGGCGCCGACCACCGGGATCGATGTCACCTCACCGGCGGAACCGGCGGCACCGGCCCGCGACAGGTGGGCGGCCAGATCCACCCCGAGCCACCTGGCGGCCGCCAGGGCACCGGGCAGGCCGGCCGCGTCGGGCACCTCGGCGCTGTCGCCAGCGGCTGTCGACCGCGCTCCGACGACGAGGGTGTGGTAACCCGCAAGGTCGTCCGCCGCCGTGGGAACACCCACCACGGCCAGCTGGGGCGCGGTCACCGGGCCTCCAGAAGGGGTAGGGATGCCAGTGACCCCGGCGCCAATCCTCGCGGATTCGGAACCGGGGTCACCGTGCGAAGGACGTGACCAGAATCTACGTGATCAGCAGCTGCGCACCATGGCTCGACGATGGGAACCAGCGACCGGGTGGTCGACCTCAGCCTGAAACAGACTTGAGCGCATCGCCGAGGGCGTTGGCCTCGACAGCCGTCAGCTCGACGACCAGACGTCCGCCGCCCTCAAGCGGGACACGCATGACGATGCCGCGCCCCTCTTTGGTGACCTCGAGCGGACCGTCACCCGTCCGCGGCTTCATCGCCGCCATGGGCATTCCCCTTCCTCGTTCTCGCCGTCCGGGCGAGCTCCCGGCCCAGCGTGTGTCCGCGAGCGCACCGTGGAGCGTCGAAAACTCCGTCGTTCATGCACCCGTCCAGGTTCTGATCGCGTCCATTATCTCCTGTCCCGCACCCTGCCGCGGACCACCGCAGGCTCAGCACGGTTTGACCTCCAGCCTGACCAGTCCCCCGCCGGGGAGCCGCGCACCAGTGGCGGCCCTTGTCCGGCTGCCCGACCGTGTGGGCATCGCAGCCCCCAGCGCCGCCCAGGGGGTGTCCCCGCCGGTCGGGCGAGGGTGGCTGGAGCCCGTGGCCGTGGCTGTGCACCGTGACCACCGGGCCATCACGCGCTGAACCGCCCGCCTGCAGGAGCGCGCCGGAGTCCGCAGCGTCGCCGCGCCTGCCTGGGCCTGCCGTCACCCGCTGGCACCCGCTGGCACCCGCTGGCACCCGCTGGCACCCGCTGGCACCAGCCGATTCTCGCGAGGTCGCCGACCGGGGCGGGCGAACCGCGGTAGCTGCCGGGCCGGCGCGGGGAGAGCACTCAGCCTGTGCTGCGCCCCGAGCGGGCGGCCGCGGGCCGTTGAAGCGCGTCTGGTCGCCGAGTACCCGGCTTCCTGCGGGCTACCTGGCGATGCGACGCCGCCTAGGCGTCACGTGCGAAACAGCCGACGAGGTGGTCGTTGACCATCCCGGTCGCCTGCATCAGGGCGTAGGCGGTTGTCGGCCCGACGAAGGTGAATCCGTGCCCGCGTAGTGCCTTGGCCAGTGCGGTCGACTCCGCGGTGGTGGCCGGGACGTCTGCTGCACGGCGGGGACCGGCACCTGCGGGCGGCGGCGCGTATGACCACGCCAGCGCACTGAGGCCCTCCGGCAGCCGGGCCGCCGCCCGTGCGTTCGACACTGCAGCCTCGATCTTTGCGCGGTTGCGCACGATGGCGGCGTCGGCGAGCAGGCGCCGGCAGTCGGCGGGGGTGAATGCGGCGACCGCCGCGATCGAGAACCCGGCGAACGCGGCACGGAACCCCTCGCGCTTGCGCAGGATCGTCAGCCAGGACAGGCCCGACTGGAAGGCCTCGAGCGTGAGCCGTTCGAACATGGCGTCGTCGCCGGTCAGCGGGCGGCCCCACTCGCGGTCGTGGTAGGCCAGGTAGTCCGGTGCCGAGGCCCCCCACGGGCAGCGGTCTTGCCCGTCCGGGCCGCCCACCAGCTCCGTTCGGATCACCCGTCGGCCTCCACCGAGCGGGCCAGCTTGGCCAGCGATGCGCGCACCGCGGCCACCATGACGACCTTGGCCACCGGCCACCCGATCCGGCCCAGCCGTCCCAACGGCAGGTCAATCTCCTCCGACCAGACCAGCCGGGACCGCCCGGAAGGCAGCGCGAAGACCTCGAAGACCCCCGTTCCCCGCACGACGCGTCCGGTGTGGCGGACCACACAGCGCCACGGTGGCTCCCACTCGACGATCACCATGGTGTCCGTGACCCCCATCGGGCCCAGCCCCGTGAAGGCCTCGATCTGCGCGCCCAGTCCGGTGCCGTCTTGGCTGGTCGCACGCACTGTGGTGGCGAGCATCCACTGGGACTGCCGGTCCCAGTCGACGACCGCCCCCCACAGCACCTCGGCCGGGACGTCGACCTCGACGTCCACGCGCACCGATGCCGGTCTGCCTGGCTCAGGCACCGGCCTCACCCGGCTCGCCGGGCCCCTGCCCGCCCGGTTCCCTGGCCGTCCCCGCGGGACCGGGCAGGCCCGGGACCAGGCGGTCAGTGGCACGTTGATCCGCGCCGGGGCTGCGCGGGCCCGGCTCGTCGGGTTCACTGTCGGCCCCGGTCAGGCGGTCATACGGCTCCAGCGGGACGACCAGCGTGCGCGAGGTGGCCGGATCGAGGGGAACATCTGCGGGGACAACCAGTGCGGCCCCCTCGACGGCGGCGTCCTGCTGGTCGGGTCCGTGGTCCCGGTCGGCGTCGCCGCCTACCGGGCCGTGCCGGTCGCCCAGCTCAGAGCGAAGCTCGCTGATCTGCCCGTCGCGGATCGCGATGTCTAGGGCAAGACGGTCCAGGACGTCATCAACCTCGTCCATGCGGTAGCCGCGCAGCCCGACCGTGAACCGCAGGCGGTCGACGTCCTCGCGCGCGGCGGGGCGGTCCTGCGGAAGGGTCAGGTCCGCTCGGTCGCGTTCCGCGTCAGCCAGCCCGTCCCCGCGTCCGGCCGCCACCACCGCCACACCGCCGAGCACGGCGATGCCCAGAAGCACCCAGAACACGGACACGCGTCGATCCTCTCGGTAGCAGGCCCAGTGAGCCCAGTCAGCCCAGTGAGCCCAGTGAGCACAGCAAGCCAAACAAGCCAAGCAACCCAGTCGGCCTGGCGCCGCCGGGGCCGGACTGAGCCTCGGTGGCACGATGGTGCCACGGTAGGGGTTGGCCACGAGCTAGGAGGCGCGGTGCAGCTGCGGCTGGGCGGGCGTGTCTTCGGCGACGGCGACCTGCTCGTGATGGCCATCGTGAACAGGACACCGGACTCGTTCTACGACCGGGGCGCCACGTTCTCGCGGACCGCCGCGCTGGAGGCGGTCGATCGGGCCGTGGCCGAGGGCGCGGAGATTGTCGACGTGGGAGGGGTCAAGGCCGGCCCCGGCGAGGGGGTGGACGCCGCGCAGGAGATCCGCCGGACGGTGCCGTTCATCGCCGCCGTACGTGAGCGCCACCCCCACGTGGTGATCAGCGTGGACACCTGGCGGCACGAGGTCGCCGAGGTGGCCTGCGCGGCCGGGGCGGATCTGGTCAACGACGCCTGGGAGGGCTTCGACCCCGCACTGGTCGACGTCGCGGCGGCCTTCCGCGCCGGGTATGTGTGCACGCACACCGGTGGTCAGCCGCCGCGGACCAGGCCCCACCGGGTCGCCTACGGCGACGTGGTCGCCGACATCGTTCAGCGCACGGTCGCCCTGGCCGAGCGGGCGACGGCAGCGGGGGTGCCGCGCGAGTCGATCCTGGTGGACCCCGGGCACGACTTCGGAAAGAACACCCGGCACTCCCTGGAGGCCACCCGCCGCCTCGACGAGCTCGTCGCCACCGGGTGGCCGGTGCTGGTGTCCTTGTCGAACAAGGACTTCGTCGGCGAGACCCTCGACCGCCCGGTCGAAAGTCGGCTGGTGGGCACGCTGGCCACCACGGCCGTCAGCGCGTGGCTCGGTGTCCGGGTGTTTCGCGCGCACAATGTGGCCCAGACCCGACAGACGATCGACATGGTCGCCTCGATAAGGGGGTGGCGCCCTCCGGCTGTGGCTCGCCGGGGCCTGGCCTAACGGCGCCGACCTGGGCCGGCACACGTGCCACTGGGGCGACGCCGGGGGACGCCGCGAGACGCCAGCTGAGCTCATCCGAGACTCTGCACGGACCCCGGTCCAGCAGGCGTTCGGCTGGGCGAGGCCGCCCGGGCGTCCGGCCCGACCACCCGAAGGCTTCAGACCCGGACCACTACTGTTCGGCAATGGCCCTGGCATCTGATGAGTTCTACGAGCACGCGCTTGCCGCCGCCGATCGTCAGGGCCGGCTCCCCTTGTCCCGGATGACCGGCTGGGACATCAGCCCCTTCGAGCCCGAGGGGTTGCAGGTGTCGCCGCTGCGGGCGCCGGTGCTGCCCGAACAGCCACGCCAGGACGAGGACCCGGCCGACTGCGGCTCGTGCGCCAGGCGCGATCAGGGCGTCTGGGTCGACGACCACTGGCGACTTGCCAGGGTCCCCGGAGTTGGGGTCCCGTTGGCTCTCATGCTGCATCCCCGCGACCACTACGACCTGGCCGATCTCCCCGATGACCGGGCATCAGAGCTCGGCATGCTCACCACCCACATCTCGCGCCACATCGAGGCGCTAGCCAACGTTGCCCGGGCGCACGTGTACCGGATCGGTGACGGAGGTGCGCATCTGCACATCTGGTTCTTCGCCCGTCCGCAGGGCCAGTCGCAGCTGCTCGGGTCATGGCTGGTCGTTTGGGACGACCTGCTTCCGCAGTACCCGTCCGGGGTGGCCGACGCCGACGCGGCGCTGGTGGCGGACGCGCTCGCGAACTCCTACGGTGGCCGCCGCGCGAGCGGCTGACACCCAGGTCGGCCCCCTTCGCGCCGTGCACCGCAAACGGTTCGGCGCCGGCCCGTTGATTCCACCTGCCTGCTCCACGTGCCCACGCACAGTCGAGTGTCTCCTCACGGTTCAATCTCCGCCGGACCCTTCGCGTCCACCGGTGCGAGGCTCGGGTCCCGGGTCCCGGGTCCGCCGTGATGCTCATCGGAGCAGAGCCCCTGCCGAGGCAGGCGCTAACGTCCAGCCTCCAGCCGTTGCGGACGCTCAGGGCAGTAGAGGCTTGGGTTTCGGACGCTCGCAGGACTCAGGCGCGCTCTGCGCTCGGGCGCCGGCCGGGCACGGGCTCGGCGCCCGCGCCGAAGCCAGGGCCGTTGGACATTACGTGACCCGAACACTGCCGGTACCGGGTCTAGACGCTGGCCGGGCACTGTTGGGCTGGTCGAGGTCGCACGAGCTTCCCCGACTGAGCCAACGTTGGAGGAACCGATGACGATCACCAGCCGCAGGGCACTGGTGGTTGGTGCGTGGGTCACCACCGCAGTCCTGGGTGGAGCCGCACTGACCGGAGTGGCCATGGCCGCCAGTGCCAGTCCCAACCCGAGCGCCACTGGCGCCAGCCCCGGCGCCAGCAGCGCCGCAGGGGGCCACGTCGGTCATGACGGGGGCCTACGTGCGCTGGGCAATCGGGTCTTGCACGGGGAGTTCACCGTCAAGACCAAGAACGGGGTCAAGGTCTACGACACCGAGATCGGCGTCATCACCGCGGTGACGCCGACGTCTGTCGAAGTCAAGGCAACAGATGGGTTCACCCAGACCTGGACCCTCGACTCGAGCACGCACGTACGCGTGGACGGCACCAAGAGCACGATCGCTGACCTGAAGACCGGGCAGACGGTGCGCCTGCTCGGGCCGAGCTCCGGCGGGACGGCGACCGCGCAGGTCGCTGTGGTCCGGCCGACTGCCTGACCCGGCAGGACGGCCGGCCGCCCCCGGTCAGGGCTGAGCCTCGAGGAGCTCGTCCGCGGGGGCTCGCCGTCCGTGAGGGCTCAGCAGACCGGCCTCGAGGGCAGAGAACGCCTCGGAGACGCTGGCCGTCCACACCACCTCTGCCGCAGCTCCCGGGCGGATGAACCCGGCGTCGACCAGGTGGTCGACGCCGGCCCGCAGCGACGCGAAGTCCGCCTCCGGGTCCAGGACCACCACCGGCTTGGCGTGCATTCCCAGCGAGCGCGCAACCCAGATCTCGAGCAGCTCCTCGAGTGTCCCGATGCCGCCCGGGAGGGTGAGGAACGCATCGGCCCGGGCGTCCATGAGCCCCTTGCGCTCGCGCATGTCAGCGGTGACCACCAGCTCGTCTGCCTCGTGGTCGGCGACCTCGAGGTCCGCCAGCGCCTGCGGGATGATTCCGACGGTTCGAGCGCCTCCGGCGCGAGCCGTCCGCGCCACGGCACCCATCATCCCCACCGAACCGCCGCCGGTGACCAGGCTCCAGCCCCGGCGGGCCAGCTCAGCGCCGACGTCGCCAGCCAGCCGTGCGTAGCGAGGGTCGATGCGCTCGCTCGACGCGCAGAACACGCACAGCGTGACCGCCCCGGTCACCGAACCGGCCGTCGGGCCCGGACCACAGCTGCGACCGCCTCGTCCACGTCGTCGGTGACCTGGATCAGGCTCAGGTCGGGCAGCGCGATCTTGCCGGAGGTCAGCATGGTCGAGCGCAGCCACTCGATGAGGCCGCCCCAGTACTCGGTGCCGACCAGAACCACCGGGAACGCTGTGACTTTGCGCGTCTGGACCAAGGTCAGCGCCTCGAAGAGCTCGTCCATCGTGCCGAAGCCACCGGGAAGTACGACGAAGCCCTGCGAGTACTTGACGAACATCGTCTTTCGGGCGAAGAAGTAGCGAAAGACGATTCCCACGTCCACCCAGTCGTTCATGCTCTGCTCGAACGGCAGCTCGATGCCGAGTCCGACGGCTGTGCCGCCCGCCTCGCAGCAGCCCTTGTTGGCGGCCTCCATCACTCCAGGCCCGCCGCCGGTGATGACGGCGAACCCGGCCGCCGCCAGCGCCGCTCCGAGCCGTTCTGCGAAGGCGTACTCCGGGTGCTCACGCCGGGTCCGGGCGCTGCCGAACACCGAGATCGCCGGACCGAGCTCGGCCAGCATCCCGAAGCCCTCGATGAACTCGGACTGGATCCGCAGCACCCGCCACGGGTCGGTGTGCACCCAGTCCGTGGCTCCGCGCGAGTCCAGCAGACGCTGGTCCGTCGTGCTGTCGGTCACCTGCGAGCGGCGCAGCCGTACCGGGCCGCGCTGGCGCTCAGCCGGGCGATCGGGATCCGGAGTGCTGGGAGCTGCTTCGGTCATCACGTCCACACGCTAGCCCGAAGACCGGATCGGACCCTCGCCGGCACGGAAAGTTCACCGGGAATCAAGTTGCACTCTCAACTGTTCTGTGTTCAACTAGATCCGTTGAGACTTCAACCAAGTCTCCCCGAGCCGAAGGGCCAGCAGACAATGACCGACCTCAGCGCCACCACCGGAACCTGGGTACTCGACCCGAGCCACACATACATCGGATTCGCCGCCAAGCACGCCATGGTCACCACGGTGCACGGCTCGTTCAAGGAGTTCGAAGGCACCCTGGAGCTCGACGGGGACAACCCCGAGCAGTCGTCCGCCAGCCTGGTCATCCAGGCCGCGAGCTTCGACAGCGGAAACGCCCAGCGCGACGGCCACGTCAAGGGCGCGGACTTCCTGGACGTCGAGAGCTACCCGACGCTGGCGTTCGCCTCGACCTCAGTGCGTCGCAACAGCGACGGGTTCGTCCTGGTCGGCGACCTGACCATCCGAGGCAACTCGCGCCCGGTCGAGATCGCCGTCGAGCTCGAGGGCGTCGCGAACGACCCGTTCGGCAACGAGCGCGTCGGACTGTCCGGCACGACCACGATCAGCCGCAAGGACTTCGGGCTGACCTGGAACGTGGCGCTGGAAAGCGGCGGGATCCTCGTCTCAGACAAGGTGAAGATCAGCCTGGACGTCTCTGCCGTCCGTCAGCTCGTCAACGCGTGACCCAGCCTGACCCAGCCTGACCCAGCCTGACCCAGCTGGCCCTGCTGGCCTTGGCCCGCCTGACTCGTCTCGACGTGGCAGGCGGGCCATGTGCTTCTCCGCCCGGCGGGTCCGACGCACCCGCTCGGCGGCCGACGTCCGCCCGCAGCTTCGACTGCGCCAGACACAGGGGACTGCCGGATCGGGCAGGCCGGCGTCGCCGAGAGCGTCGTGCACTCAACCGGGCATCGCCCGCGCCGCAGCTGCCATCGCGGCAGCACGCGGGCGGCACGGGCAGCCGGTTCGGCCGGCGCCCGGGCCGGTCAGTCCGCGAGCCAGGACAGCATGCGCTGCTCGCACTCCAGGATCTCGGCCTCTTGTACGAACTCCTCCCGCGTATGGGCCAGATTGGGGTCCCCCGGTCCGTAGTTCACCGCCGGGACTGACATCTCGGTGAACCGGGCTACATCCGTCCAGCCGAACTTCGGCCGCGGCGCCTTGCCCACCGCGGCCACGAAAGCTGCCGCGGCGGGCCTGCTGAGTCCGGGCAGCGCACCCGCGGCGCCGTCCATGATCGTCACTTCGAACCCGTCGAATACGGCGCGGACATGGTCGGCCGCCTGAGCCAGGGTCCGGTCGGGCGCGAACCGGTAGTTGACGGTGACCACGGCCTCGTCAGGGATCACGTTGCCTGCGACACCGCCGCGCACGAACACCGCGTTGAGTCCCTCGCGGTACTCCAGGGTGTCGATCACGACCCCGCGGGGGTCGTAGCCGCGCAGCCGCTCGAGAATCTCCCCGGCAGCGTGGATGGCGTTCACCCCCAGCCACGAGCGGGCGCTGTGCGCCCGGTGACCACCGGCGCGCACCTCGGCGCGCACGGTTCCCTGGCAGCCACCCTCGACGGTGGCCCCGGAAGGTTCCATGAGCACGGCGAAGTCGGCCGCCAGCCACTGCGGGTGGGTCAGCTGCAGGCGCCTGAGCCCGTTGCGGGACTCCTCGACCTCCTCGCCGTCATAGAACACGTACGTCACGTCCCGCGTCGGCTCGCTGATCCCGGCCGCCAGCCGTAGTGCCACCGCCAGGCCCGCTTTCATGTCGCAAGATCCCAGGCCGTGCAGGACGCCGCCCTCGCGGCGGGCCGGCAGGTTGCCGGCCTCGGGGACCGTGTCGATGTGGCCGGCCACCACGACCCGCTCGCGGCGGTGCAGGTCAGTACGAGCCACCACCGCGTCACCGACCCGGTCGACGCGCAGATGTCCCAGCGGGGCCAGCGCCCGCTCGATCTTGTCCGCCAGGGCCGTCTCCGAGCCGCTCACGGAGAACACGTCCACCAGCGACGCCGCGAGCGTGGGTGCGTCCTGGCGCAGGTCGAGGTCCGTCACGGCCGTTACCGTAGCGCCGTGGACACCCAACGCAGGTGCGCGGCCGGGGTCGGGCTGGCGACGTACGACCGCTCGGGCCGGGTCCTGGACGTCTTCTACCCGCATCCGGTGCTGGGGACAGACCCGCCGGTGCCGCCCGGTCTGGCCGGCCTGGCCGAGGTGGACCCGCGCCGCGACGTCCGCACCGAGATCGTCGTCGTCACGGTCGACCTCGACGCGCCGCCCGTGGACGCCACCGACGTCTACCTGCGCCTTCACCTGCTCTCCCACCGGCTGGTCGCCCCGCACGGGCTGAACCTCGACGGGGTCTTCGCCCTGTTGACCAACGTCGTGTGGACGAGCTTCGGGCCGTGCGCGGTCGAGGACTTCGAGCAGACCCGCGTGCGGCTGCGGGCATCTGGTGCGGTGACCGTGTTCGGCATCGACAAGTTCCCGCGGATGGTCGACTACGTGGTCCCCTCCGGGGTGCGCATCGCCGACGCCGACCGGGTGCGCCTGGGTGCGCACCTGGGCGAGGGGACGACCGTCATGCACGAGGGGTTCGTCAACTTCAACGCCGGAACGCTCGGGACGTCCATGGTGGAGGGGCGGCTCAGTGCCGGGGTGGTGGTCGGCGACGGCTCGGACATCGGCGGCGGCGCATCGGTGATGGGCACGTTGTCGGGGGGTGGCAAGCTGGTCGTGCGCGTGGGCGAACGCTGTCTGGTGGGAGCCAACGCCGGCATCGGGATCTCCCTGGGCGACGACTGCGTCGTCGAAGCCGGCTGCTACGTCACCGCCGGCTCCAAGCTCACCCTGCCCGACGGCTCGGTGGTCAAGGCCGTCGAGCTGTCGGGGGCCAACGGGATCTTGCTGCGCCGCAACAGCGTGACCGGCGCACTCGAGGCAGTCATGCGAAGCGGCAGCTGGGGCGGCCTCAACACGGTCCTGCACGCCAACGGCTGAGCCCCCGGCCGGAGCTGGACCTCTGTCCCGGCTGGTACGCAGGACGCCTCGGTCGTGCCGTCGGCGCGTCAGGCCAGGCGTGCACCCAGAGCGGCGACCCGTTCGTCCGTCGCCGTGAAGGCAACCCGCACGTGGAAGCGTCCCGCCGGACCGTAGAAGACCCCAGGGGCGACCAGAACCCCACGGTCAGCCAGCCAGCCGACGCTGTCCCAGCAGTCCTCGCCCCGAGTGGCCCACACGTACAGGCCCGCCTCGGAGTCGCTGACCACAAACCCCGCCGAGGCCAGCGCGGCCAGCGCGACGTCCCGGCGGCGTCCGTAGCGGGCGTGCTGCTCGGCGACGTGCGCGTCGTCGCCGAGTGCGGCGACCATCGCGTCCTGGACGGGCGCAGGCACCATCATGCCGGCGTGCCGGCGCACGGCGAGCAGCTCTGCCACGAGCGCGGGGTCGCCTGTGACGAAACCGGCCCGGTAGCCGGCCAGGTTCGAGCGCTTGGACAGCGAGTGCACCGCGAGCAGGCCGTCCGTCGACCCGCCGCACACCTCAGGGTGCAGGACCGACGTCGGGTGCGCCGTCCAGGCCAGCTCTGCGTAGCACTCGTCCGACACGACGATGGCGCCGCGGTCGCGGGCCCAGGCGACGACCTGCGCCAGGTACGAGGCGGACAGCACCCGCCCGGTCGGGTTTGACGGTGAGTTGAGCCAGACCAGCGCGACCGGCGCCTCGTCGAGGCTGAGCAGGGCGTCCGTCGACACCACGTGGGCGCCGGCCAGCACGGCCCCGACCGCATACGTGGGGTAGGCGAGCTCCGGGACTACGACCCGGTCACCGGCGCCCAGGCCGAGCAAGGTGGGCAGCCAGGCCACGAGCTCCTTGGAACCGATCGTGGGCAGGACCGCGACCGGGTCCACCCCCGTGACCCCCAGCCGGCGCTCCAGCCAGCTGACGACCGCCTGCCTGAGGGCAGCCGTCCCGGCCGTGGTCGGGTAGCCGGGCGCGTCCGCCCCGGCGCGCAGCGCGTTCTGGACCACCGCGGGCGTCGGGTCGACGGGCGTGCCGACGGATAGGTCGATAACCCCGCCCGGGTGCGCCCGGGCGCGCTCGGCATAGGGCAGCAGCAGGTCCCACGGGAAGTCGGGCAGCCGCCCGGCCAGGCTGTGCCTCAGGACCGGGGCCTAGTGCTCGACGCCCTGCGGAGGTAGGGCGGCGACTATCGGGTGGTCCTTGTCGATCTTTCCGAGCTTGGAGGCACCACCTGGTGAGCCGAGGTCGTCGAAGAACTCGACGTTGGCCTTGTAGAAGTCCTTCCACTGCTCGGGCAGGTCGTCCTCGTAGAAGATCGCCTCGACCGGGCAGACCGGTTCACACGCTCCACAGTCCACGCACTCATCGGGGTGGATGTACAGCATCCGCCCGCCCTCGTAGATGCAGTCGACCGGGCACTCCTCGATGCACGCCTTGTCGAGCAGGTCGACACACGGCTGGGCGATGACGTAGGTCACCGGTCTCCTCCTCGCTGCGGTCCCGGCCGTCCCGGGATGCTCCGTGCCGCTTAGTATCGCGACCGCCCGCCGTGTTGTCTTGCTTGGGGTCTGCTTTGGGGGTCACCGTGTCGGTCGACGAGGCCTTGGCCGTCGTGGGCCGCCGCGTCTCAGTGCGCCGGGTCGTGGGCACGCGGCAGGGTCGCCCGGTCTTCACCGACGCGGTGGGGATGCTGGAGTCGACCGGCGCCACCGAGGTCACCCTCAGGCTGCGCGACGGCAGCCGGGTGGTGATCGCCCGCGACTCGATCGTCGCGGCCCGGGCCGTCCCGGTGCGTGGGCTGCAGCTGTCCGGTCGCGAGCTAGAGCAGATCGCCGCGCTCGGCTGGCGGGCACTGGCCACCGAGCAGCTGGGTGACTGGCTGCTGCGGGCCGGCGACGGCTTCACCGGGCGGGCAAACTCCGTCCTGCTGCTCGGATCACCGGGGATCGCACTGAGCGAGGCGGTGGAGCACGTCGGCGCCTGGTACGCGGCCCACGGCCTGCCCGCGATGTTCCAGGTGCCCTTGCCCGACTCGGCTGCGACCGACCGCTGGCTGGCCGAGCGCGGCTGGACGACGGGCAACGACGTGCGGATGCTGGTCGCCGACCTCGAGCCCCTGCTTGACTCCGGCGCCTGGGCGCCGCGACCCGTCACACAGTCCCGGCAACCCTGGGCGGTGCAGGTCGACGATCGACCGGACGAGCCCTGGCTGGCTTGCTACCACTACCGCGGCGGGGACCTGCCCGGCAACGCGCGCACGGTGATCGAGAACGGCGACCGCCTCGGCTTCGCCTCCGTACGCAGCACCGCGGACCCCACGCAGGTGCTAGCCATCGCCCGCGGGTCGGTGGACCGGCGCTGGCTCGGGGTGACCGCGGTCGAGGTGACGCCGGACCTACGGCGCCGCGGACTGGCCCGCGTCCTGCTCGAGGCCCTCGCCCGCTGGGCCGGCGCACTAGGTGCGCACTCGTGCTACCTCCAGGTCGCCGCGGACAACGCCCCTGCTCTGGCCCTGTACGCCCGGGCGGGCTTCGTCGACCATCACCGGTACCACTACCGCCTGCCTCCGCCGAGCGGGTGACAGATGACACCAGACAACATCTGACAGCAGACAAGAGCTGACACGACGCGGTGACCTGCGTGACCGTGGCCCGCCCCGTCGACGTCTCACCGACCCGGCGCAGGCTGGGCCGCTGACCGACCACCTGGATCGACGAGTCGCCGGGCAGCATGCCATGGCGCGGCACCGCACGCAGGGGCCGGCGCGGCACGCGACCTGGCGGGCCAGCGCATGGACAGCCGCTCAAGCGTGGCCAACGCTGCGCGGCGGCCGGGGCTGGTACGCGGGCGCGGGATCTGCGAGAGGATGACCGGCGATGCGGCCGGCAGCGACGAAGGAGCATACGCATGCAGCTCGGGATGGTTGGTCTGGGACGGATGGGCGCGAACATGGTTCGCCGCCTGATGGCCGCGGGGCACGAGTGCGTGGTGTACGACGTGAGCGCAGACTCCGTGGCGGCGCTGGTCGCCGAGGGAGCCACCGGGTCGACCTCGCTGGCCGACTTCGCCGCCCACCTGACCGGGCCCAAGACCGCGTGGGTAATGGTTCCGGCCGCCTACACCGGGTCGACGGTCGGGCAGCTCGCCGACCTGCTCGGCAGCGGCGACATCATCGTGGACGGGGGCAACTCCTACTACCGCGACGATGTGGACACCTCGGCCCGGCTGGCCGCCCGGGGCATCCACTACGTCGACTGCGGGACCAGCGGCGGCGTCTTCGGCCTCGAGCGGGGCTACTGCCTGATGGTCGGTGGCTCCGACGAGGCCGTCGCGCACCTGTCCCCGGTGCTGGAGACCCTCGCGCCCGGGTTCGACGCGGCGCCACGCACCCCCGGCTACCAGGGTCCGACCAGCACCGCCGAGCGTGGCTGGCTGCACTGCGGACCCAGCGGAGCCGGCCACTTCGTGAAGATGGTCCACAACGGGATCGAGTACGGCCTCATGGCCGCCTACGCCGAGGGGCTGGCGATCCTGCGGCACGCCGACGCCGGTAAGCAGGACCGGACCGACGACGCCGAGACGACTCCGCTGCGCGACCCCCAGTACTACCAGTACGACCTGGACATCCCTGCAGTGACCGAGGTCTGGCGCCGGGGCAGCGTCGTCGCCTCCTGGCTGCTCGACCTGACCGCCAAGGCTCTGCACGAGGACCCCGAGCTGGCGGGTTTCGGTGGTCGGGTCTCGGACTCCGGCGAGGGTCGGTGGACAGTCCTGGCAGCGGTCGACGAGGGGGTCCCCGCGCACGTGATCACCAGTGCGCTGTATGAGCGGTTCTCCTCGCGCGGCAACGCCGAGTACGCCGACAAAGTGCTCTCCGCCATGCGCAAGGAGTTCGGCGGGCACCAGGAAAAGGCAGCCGACGGGTCGAGGAGCTGACGCGGGTGCGCATCGATGAGACCCCGCAATGGGCTGCGCTGACCGCCCACCACGCCGAGATCGGCGACAAGCATCTGCGCGAGCTCTTCGCCGACGACCCCGGCCGCGGGACGTCGATGACCGTTTCGGGCGCCGACCTGTACCTGGACTACTCCAAGAACCGGCTCACCGCCCAGACGGTCCGGCTGCTGGTCGCGCTGGCTGAGCGCGCGGGGCTGCGCGAGCGGATCGACGCCATGTTCGCCGGCGAGCACATCAACACCACCGAGGACCGGGCTGTCCTGCACGTGGCGCTGCGGGCACCGGCCAGCGCCCGCCTGGTCGTCGACGGGCAGGACGTCGGCGCCGACGTGCACGCCGTCCTGGACCGGATGGGGCAGTTCTGCGACCGGGTCCGCTCCGGAGCCTGGACCGGGCACACCGGCAAGCCGATCAGGGCCGTGGTCAACATCGGCATCGGTGGCTCAGACCTGGGCCCGGCGATGGCCTACGCCGCGCTGCGCGACTACTGCGACCGGGCCACCGCCTACCGTTTCGTCTCCAACATCGACCCGACCGACCTGGCCGAGGCGCTGACCGGCCTGGACCCCGAGCAGACCCTGTTCGTCGTGTGCTCCAAGACCTTCACCACCCAGGAGACGTTGACCAACGCGCGGGCAGCCCGGTCCTGGCTGCTGGCCGGCCTCGGGCTCGACGAGGACTCAGACGCCGGCGCGACGGCGAAGCACTTCGTCGCGGTCTCCACCCACGCCGACCGGGTCGCCGATTTCGGCATCGACCCCGCGAACATGTTCGGGTTCTGGGACTGGGTGGGGGGCCGCTACTCCTACGACTCGGCGATCGGCCTGGCCCTGATGCTGGCCATCGGCCGCGAGCAGTTCGCCCAGATGCTGGCGGGGTTCCACGCTGTCGACGAGCACGTCCGGACGACCCCGTTCGAGAGCAACCTGCCAGTCCTCATGGGGCTGATCTCCGTCTGGTACATCAACTTCTTCAAGACCCAGAGCCAGGCGGTGCTCCCCTACAGCCAGTACCTGACCCGCTTCCCGGCCTACCTCCAACAGCTGTGCATGGAGAGCAACGGCAAGTCGATGACCCGAGACGGACAGTCAGTGACCTGGCAGACCGGCGAGATCGTCTGGGGCGAGCCGGGCACGAACGGCCAGCACGCGTTCTACCAGCTCTTGCACCAGGGCACCCGCCTGGTTCCCGTGGACTTCATCGGCTTCGCCGAGCCCAACCACGACCTGGGACAGATGCACGACCTGCTCTCGTCCAACCTGCTCGCCCAGCCGCGCGCACTGGCGTTCGGCAAGACAGGGTATGAGATCGCGCAGGAGGGCACACCCAAGGAGCTGGTGCCGCACAAGGTGATGCCCGGCAACCGGCCCTCGAACGTCCTTCTGGCTCCCAAGCTCACGCCGTCGACCCTGGGGCAGCTCGTCGCCACCTATGAGCACCGGGTCCTGACCCAGGGTGTGATCTGGGGCGTGGACTCCTTTGACCAGTGGGGTGTCGAGCTCGGCAAGGCGATGGCGAACCAGCTCGCTCCCGTCCTGCTGTCCGAGACCGGTCCCGCGGTGGACGGTTCGGACGGGCTGGACTCCTCGACGGCTGAGCTGGCCCGTCGCCTGCGCGCCGGCCGCCGCGGCTGACCGTGCCCGCAACGGCGGCCCGCGACCCTGCACCGCCGCGCGGGCCGAGCACCGTCCGCTACGGCGCCGACCCTGACCAGGTGGCAGACCTGTGGCTGCCGACCGCATCAGGGCCGGAAGGTGCCGCGGCTTCTGGGCACCCGGTCGTCGTCAGCATCCACGGGGGGTACTTCCAGGCGAAGTACCGCCGTGACCTGCACGACCCGCTGTCCCGGCGGCTCGCCGAGTCCGGGCTGGCCGTGCTGAACATCGAGTACCGGCGGGCCGGACGTGCCGGCTCGTTGGAGCAGACCACGGACGACGTGATGGCCGCCATCACCTGGCTGGTGTCGGACTCCGGTCGCTGGAAACCCGGGGTCAGCGTCGTTGGGCACTCCGCCGGCGGCTACCTGGCCCTGTGGGCCGCCTCGCACCCCGCCGTCGACCTGGTCATCGCTCTGGCCGCCGCATCGGACCTGGCCGACTGCGTGGGCGGCGGGTATGACGGGGGGGCCGTGGTCGCGTGGCTGGGAGCGCGGCCCGAGCAGGACCCGGCGCGGTATGAGCAGGCAGACCTGGCGCGGCGGCTGCCGACCGGAGCAACGACCTGGCTGGTCCACGGCGACGCGGACGACACCGTGCCCTTCGAGCAGAGCACCCGCTATGCGCAGCAGGCGCGACAGGCCGGGGACGACAGCTTGCTGCAGATCCTGCCCGGGCAGGGCCACTTCGGCGTTATCGAACCCGGGTCCCCGGCGTTCGAGTACTGGCACCGAAAGCTGGTGGAGCGTCTGGCTCCCCAGCGCCCTGGCCTCGTCGGCTGACACCGTCGTCGCCGGTCTCAAGGTCACGGCGTGAGACTGGCGCTGGCACGCTCCATCGGGCCGGACGCGGCGCCGGACCCTCAGCTGGGGGTTCGCCGGAAAGGGCAGCTGTGCGGCTGCGCGTGGTTGTTCGACGCAGCGGGGAGGACGGCTACCCCAGACGGCGGGCGAAGAACCGCTCTGAGCGGTCCAGCTCGGACACGGGGACGTCCATGTGCCGGCCTGAGCTGGCATGCAGGGTCTTGTCTGAAAGAGGCGAAGCCCTCGAACAGCGCCCCGGTCTGGAGTCGGAGCACCAACTCCTCGTCCCGCGGGAGCCGGAACACGATCGCGATGGCGATCCGAGATGCCGTGCCGGCGAGGGTGTCCTGGCCGACGGTGTCCTGGCCGACGAGGCCGAACACCAGGCGTCCGGCACCGGCAGCCCTGAGGTTTGTCTCAGCTGCCGGGCTGCAGGCTGGTGTACTGCCCTCGGTAGTAGACCAGCGGGCCTACGGTCCCGGCGCGCTGCTGGTCGGGGATGTCGGCGGCGAGCACTTCTCCGACGACGATCACATGGTCGCCGCCGTCGTAGGTCGCGCTCGTTCGGCACTCGAAGACCGACAGTGCGGTGTCCAGCAGTGCCGCCCCGGTCGCCGGGCCGCGCGTGTAGGCCACCCGATCGAGCTGGCCCGCAAGAGGCCGGCCCTTGGTGGCGAACCACACGGCAGCCTCCTGCGACGCTGCGTCCAGCACAGACACCGCCCAGTCACCCGCCTGCAGGACGGCATCGAGGAACCGGGTCTCGCGCTCAGCACAGACCAGCACAAGCAGCGGGTCCAGGGAGACGGTCGTGAACGAGTTTGCCGTCATGGCGTGGTCGACGTCCCCGAGTCTGGTGGTGACGACCGTGATCCCGCCGGCGAGGAAGCCCGCCGCCCGGCGGAACTGCTGGGTGGTCGGCGCTTCGGACACCTGCGGAGCGTACCGGCGGTGACAGACCGGTGCCGACTCAGCCCAGCACACCGCCGGACAGCCGGGCGTTCTCGATCACCAGGGCAGCCGGGGACTCGACCAGGCGAAGGGTGTTCAGCGAGGTCTCGCCGAACGCGTTCTTGATCGCGCTCGACAGGCCCAGGACACCCACGATGCGCCCGCGGGCCTTCAGCGGCATCGACAAGAACGTGGCCATGCCACCCTCGTCCTCTGAGCCCAGCATCCCGTCCGGGTCGGCGATCCGCGGGACCAGGTCGGCCACGTCGACGTGCTGGCCCGTCACCTGCCCGGCCGCCCCGGCGATCGCCGAGAAGAACTCCGCGTACTGCTGGTGGGAGGTGTCCCGGGCCAAGGTGACGTATGTCGAGCGGTCGTCGAGCATGAGAACTGCGGCCAGGTCATAGTCCACGACCCGCCCCAGGACAGTGAGCACCGCGGCCACGCTCTCCTCGAAGCCGAACACCTCCGAGGCGATCGACGTGACCTCTGCGTGCACCTGCGCCTCGAAGAGCTTACGGTCCAGAAGGTCACCGATCCTGGCGTAGACGTCGTCGTCACTCAGCTCGACCGGGTCGGCGACCAACCGGGCCCGGCCGCCGCGGCGCGCGTCCGCGCGGGCGATGACCTCGCGCACCGCCGACACAAGCTGCGGCGCCTCGAAGTCCTTGGACAAGAAGCGGTCCGCGCCGACGAGGGCGCCCCAGTACCGGTCAGTCGCGGCATCAAGCGAGGTCAGCAGGATCACCGGGATGTCCGCCGTCTGCCAGTCGTCCTTGAGCAGTCGCGCCGCCACGTATCCGGAGACCCGCGGCATCTGCACATCGAGGATGATCGCGTCCGGTTGGGTCGCGAAGACCGTCTGCACGGCCTCCACGCCGTCCTCGGCGGTCACCACCCGGAACCCGTCACGCTCGAGCACCGAGCCAACGATCTTGCGCAGGGTCGGGCTGTCGTCGGCGATGACGACCGTGAGCTGGCCGCCGCGCCCGCTGTCAGTGTCCGGGTCCATGGGGGGGTGCACTCCTTCACTTCGACTGGTCAGCGACCGACAAGTCGGCGGACCGTATCAACGAGGTCGGCCTGATCGAACTCGCTCTTGAGCAGATACGCGTTGGCTCCTGCGTCCAGGCCGGCCCGCTTGTCGGCTTCGTCACCCCTGGACGTCATGATCACCACGGGCACGTTCTCCCAGCCCCGGGTCTTGCGGATCTGCCTGGTCAAGGTGAATCCGTCCATCCCGGGCATCTCCACGTCAGAAAGCACCAGGTCGACCGGTGCCTGGTTCAGCTTGGCGGCACCGTCCTGCCCGTCCACGGCGGTGATCACGTGGTAGCCCGCGCCCTCGAGAATCACCCGCTGCAGCTCCCGGACTCCGACCGAGTCTTCCACCACCAGAACGCGAGGGCGACCGGACCGGGCCCCGCCGTGGGCGCCCGAGCCGACACCTGGCGCCCCCGCACCGCCCTCCTGCGGGTCGTGCTCGGCTTCGGCCTCCGACCCCGAGTGGCCCCGGGAGGCAGACGTCGCCGGCCCCGACCCGAGCTGGGACAGCGCCAGCTCGCGCAGGTCCAGCAGGAACATCACCGCGCCGTCCGCGTCGATCGTCGCCCCGCCGACGGCCGGCAGCCGGCCAAGGAAGCCGCCGAGGTCCTTGACGACCAGCTCCAGCTCGCCTTCCAGTGCGTCGACAGCCCACGCCAGCTGCTCGCCGGCGCCGCCGTAGCGCACCACCACCGCGACCCGCTGGGTGCGCTGGCCCGGGACGTCCAGCACCCCGCCGAGGTCGGCGACCGGGATCGCCACCCCGTGCCGCATGATCACCGCCGAGCCCGCGACGGTCTGGGTAGTGGCGTCTCGAAGGTTCAGCGTCTCCACGACGTTGGTGACCGGAAGTGCGTACCTCTCGTCGCCGATTCGGGCCACCAGGCAGCGCATGATGCCCAGGGTCACCGGCAACGTCATCACAAAACGGGTGCCGACACCGAGCTCGGACTCGATCTCGACCGATCCGCCTAGGTCCTCCACCGCGGTCCGCACCACGTCGAGCCCGACGCCACGCCCGGAGGTCTCGGTCACTACCGCTCGGGTGCTGAAGCCTGAGACGAACAGCAGGCTCAGCAGCTGCGGGTCGGTCGGCGTCGATTCGGGAGCAAGCAGGCCGTGGGCGACAGCTACGGACTGCAGCTGTTCCAGGTCGATGCCGCAGCCGTCGTCGGAGACCTCGATGACCACCGTTGCCCCGGCCGCCCGGGCACCGACCCGGACGCGGGCCGGGCCGCCCTTGCCCGCCGCGGCCCGCTGGGCCGGGGTCTGGCAGCCGTGGTCCACAGCGTTGGTGACCAGGTGCTTCAGTGCGTCGGCGACCCCGTCGAGCACCCGCGTGTCGAGCTCGACGTCCTCGCCCTCCAGGACCAGCTGGACGTCCTTCCCGGTAGCCCCGCTGACCTCCCGCACCAGCTGCGGAAAGCTCGCGACGACCCGGCGGACCGGGACCATAGCCATGCCCATGGCGCCGTCGCGCACCAGCGCAAGCTTGGCCTGGGCATCCTCCAGGCGGCTGCGGAGCTCGCGCGAGACACCCTGGAGTCGCTCGCCCACCGCGATGAGCTGGTGCACCGACTCGGTGACCGGGGCCGGCAAGGAGCTGCAGTCGTGGGCCTGGACGGCCCGGCGCAGCAGGCTACCCAGCTGCAGCTGTTCGGCCGCGATGGCGGCGACCTGGCCGGCGGTGCGCTCGACCCGTCGGGCCTCCAGCTCTGCCTCGCCGACCACGTCCAGCAGGTCGTGCACGCGCCGGGTCGGAACCCGCACAGTCTGGGTTCGGCGCCCGTGTGCCTCCGCCGCGTCACCGGCGTCCTCAGCCTCCAGCTCCGCTGGCGGGGCCGACAACCGGGGGACCTCGACCGGGTCCTGGCCCTCCAGCGCCCGGTCCAAGGCGGCGACCAGCGCCGCGAGGTCGTCAGGGGCGACCGGCCGCTCGGCACCCGGCATGGCCCGGCCGATCCCCTCGGCCGCGGCCAAGAGCAGGTCCACCAGGTCCCGGCGAACCGCGAACCGTCCGTCGCGCAGCGCACCGAGCAGGTCTTCGGCCCGGTGGGCCAGGCTCACGACAGCTTCCAGCGCCAGCGCCCGCGCGGAGCCCTTGACGGTATGGGCGTCGCGGAACAGGACCGCGATGAGCTGCTTGGGGGCGGGGTGCTCCTCGAGTCGAAGCAGGCCCTGGCGCAGGGACGCCAGCTTCTCCTCGACTTCGGCTCGGAAGATCGCGACGAGCTCCGGGTCGTCCGTCCAGCCACTCACGTCAGGAGACCCGGAACTGGGCGATGGAGGCTCGCAGCTCACCCGCCAGGTCGTTCAGCTGCGCCGCCGCAGCCGCGGACTGCTTCGAACCGACCACGTACTGGCGGGACACGTCGGAGACCTGGGTCATCGCCGAGACGACCTGGTCAGAGGCCGAGCGCTGCTGCTGCGTGGCGATCGAGATCTCCTTGGCAGCGGTGGTCGTCTCGTCGACCATCCCGGAGATCCGCTCCAGGGCGTCGACCACGTCACGGGCCAGCTCCGCCCCGTGCAGGACCTCGCGGGTGCCCTCCTCGCTTGCCAGGATGGTCGCGTTCGTCTCGGACTGGATCTGGGCCACGATGCTCTGGATCTGCCCCGTCGACTCCTGAGCCCGCTCGGCCAGCTTGCGGACCTCGGCGGCCACCACCGCGAAGCCGCGCCCGTGCTCACCAGCGCGGGCCGCCTCGATCGCCGCGTTCAGCGCGAGCAGGTTGGTCTGGTCGGCCAGGTCGTCGATGACCACCAGGATGCGGCCGATCTCCTGGCTCTTCTCCCCCAGCGACAGCGCCCGGGTGCTGATCGAGTCGACCCGCTGGGCGATCGAGTCCATCGCATTGACCGAGGCTGTGACCGCGACCCGGCCGTCCTCGGCGTGGCGCAGGGTCTCGGCCGCGTAGCGGGCGACGGACTCCGCGGTGTCGGCGATCTGAGCTGCGGTCGCGGCGAGCTCCTCGATGGTCGCGCTGGTCTGCGCGACTGCGGAGGACTGCTGGGTTGCGCTGGCGGCGTGCTCCTCGGCAGTTGCGAGCAGCTCACCGGCGCTCTGGGACAGCTGGTCTCCTCCGCCCCGGATCTGGGCGACCAGCAGCCGCAGGTTGGCGATGGTGTTGTTGAACGAGGCCGACAGGGAGGCGATGGCCACGTGGGACTGCGTCCCGTCGGCCGAGGTGGGGGCGGACACCGACAGGTCTCCTTCCGCTGCGCGCACCAGCGCCTCGGACAGCTCGCCGACCTGCGCCTCGAGATTGGCGCGGTCCCCCTGGGCGCGCCTCTCCTGGTCCAGGACGGTCGTGGCCAGCTGCCCGCTGACCATCGTCATGATCGGGATCGTGATCAACGCAACCGCGCCCATCGCGTAGTTCGAGGTTATCCAGGTGTGCGACAGGTAGCCGACCGCGAAGACGGCGCCGGCCAGGAACACCGCGAACAGCGGAGTCTGGCGGCGGCTGAGGATCAGTCCGGTGAACAGCGGCACCATGATGAGCAGCACGCAACCGCCGCCGTTGAGCCCACCGGTCACCACCGAGATCCCGGCGATGTAGACGACCTCCAGGACCAGGATCTGGCGCGCCGAACGCTGGACCTTGGCCACCTCGACCTGGCGCTTGAGCGCCACGGCTGCGAGGTACGTCGTGGCTGCGGCCAGAGCCGCGCCGGCAACCGTCCAAGCTATGGCGGCCGGCCAGTGGATCACCGCGACGCGCAGGACGGGCCCGGTCAGGACCGCGGCGAGGACGGCGAAGACGACTCCGCCCCACATCGTGATCCCGGCAGCTGCAGCCAGGCGTTTCGAGACGTCCACGCGTCCACCCTCCTACCAGTCCCCCACACCGAGCGCCGGTGCCCTGTAGTGCGCATCGGGTGGCGGCGGCCCGGGCTGAAGGTCGCAGGCCCTAGCAGGTCCGGGCGCACGGGCGAACGCCCGGCGAAAGACCCAGTCCGAGGTCGCGCGACCAGCCAGCGGGCAGGCACGCACCCCGCGGGCTAGCGGCGCACGGTCGGAAGCTCGGCGCGCAGCGCCAGGACGGCCGAGGCGTCCAGCAGGCAGATCGGGCCCGCCGCGTCGAATACCACGCCGGTGACAAGGGACGCCGCGCGGGTGGAGGCGGTTGCAGGTGGCGGCTCGGGCGCCTGGTCGCCGGCCTCCAGCAGGCCCGAGACCGCCTCGCCGATCAGGCCGGCCTCGGTGCCGTCGATGGACAGGACCAGCAGGCGGGCACTGGTGGGCAGTGGGCTCAGCTCGGTCCCCAGCAGGGTGCGTGGGTCCACCACGGGCAGGACGCGTCCGCGCCAGTTCACCACTCCGGCCAGCCATCGCGGGCAGCCAGGGACTCTGCTCGTCACCGGCACGGGCACGACCTCGGCCACGGCAGACATCGCCACCGCGTATCGAGCGTTGCCGAAACGCACGATGACTGCGGTCGGGTACCCGGTCTCGAGCTGCGCCGAGTCCGGGCCAGCCGGGGCGTCCAGGAGCTTGTCCACACCCGCGTCATCGGCGCGGGCGCAGCGGGGCTGAAGGTGCGCAGTGCGAACGCCCGCCGACCGCGCCTACTGCCCGCCGGAGCGCACCTGGTCGCGCAGGTCGATCGACACCTCAGCTTCGGCCGGGCCGGCGCCCCGGGCGTGGGCCGCCTCCAGGACGTCAGTGATCTGCGAGCCGATCAGCTCGTGCCGGTCCAGCAGGGCGTCGCGAAGTGCCACGACCAGATGCATGTTGGCCTCGAGCAGGGAGTGAGCCCGCTGCTTGGCCTGCTGCAGGATGTCCTCGACCCTGGCCCGGCCCTCGGAGTCCGCCAGGACCCGGCCCACGAGGTTGGTGTCGGTCAGGGCCGACCCCTGGACCGCCCCGTAGGAGATGAGGGTGTCGGTCATCCCCACCGCCCCGACCATCTGCGCCGCCACGTTGGTCGCGTAGAGCAGGTCGCCACCGGGTCCGGTGGAGATGTCGTCGAAGAACAGCTCTTCGGCGGCCTGCCCGCCGAAGGCGATCTGGATCAGGCCCAGCATCTCCCCCTTGGAGCGGGTGAAGACGTCCTCGCGGTCCCCGTGGGCGAGCATGCCCAAGGCTGCGCGGCGCTTGACGATCGTCAGCACCTCCAGGCGGCGCTGTGGCGCGACCAGCCAGGCGATGGTCGCGTGCCCCGACTCGTGCGTCGCGATCAGCCGCTTCTCGTGCTCGGTGTAGGCGACCGGCTGCCCCAGTCCCACTTCCTCGACGAGCCGAGCCTCCTCGATGTCGGCGCGGGACATGGCGATGTCGCCGCGGCGCATCGCGTTGACCAGCGCCTCGTCGAAGAGGTGCTCGATCATCACCGGCGTGTACTCCTGGGTGGCCGCAGCGATCGCGTCGCGCTGCTCGGGCAGGTCGAGGTCGGGGCCGTGCGCCCGCCGGCCCAGGAACAGGTCGATGAGCTCACGACGTCCAGCCTTGGTGGGGCTCTCGAACGTCAGCCGACGGTCGAAGCGTCCGGGGCGAAGCAGCGCCGGGTCCAGGTTGTCCGCCCGGTTGGTGGCTGCGATGAGCAGCAAGTTCGTCTTCGGCGGCACCGGCCGGTGGATCTGGTGGCCGGGCGGGAGGAACAGGTTGGCCCAGTCGATGAACCGGGTCTGGAACTTCTGCGTCCCGGTGGGCTCGTCGAAGCTCTGCATCTGGACCAGCAGCTCGTTGACCACCCCGCCGGTGCCCTCGGCGACGACGCTGGCGTTTCGGACCAAGCCCGTCCCGACCGCCGAGCCGGGGGCCCCGGCCGCCATGCCGATGAACGGCAGGCCGGTCAGGCCACCGCAGCCCATCGGAATGCCCAGCATCCGCAGGCTGTCCGGCATGGCCGTGGCCGACAGGCCGCCACGGGCCATCCCTATGGCGTCGATCTCCTCAATGAACCCGATGGCGCCGCCTTCTTGCCTGGCGGCCTTGCGCAGCGCCTTGAAGTAGGACCTGATCCGCCGTGCGGTCGCCCCGTACATCTGGGACTGGAACGCCGTCGCGCTGACGTACAGGAACGGAACGCCTGCCTCGCGCGCCATCGCCTTCGCAAGGTGGGTCTTGCCGGTGCCCGGAGCCCCCTCGAACAGCAGGCCGCGGCGCGGGGAGCCACCGGTCTCGTCAGCGAACTTCTTGTGCGCGAGGAACAGGTTGAGGGAACGTACGACGTCCTCTTTGACGACGTCGATGCCTTTGACGTCGTCGATCGTGATGTCGATCTGCTCGGGGCGGTACATCACGTGCGGCGACTTGGCTCCTCCGAAGATCATGTAGCAGGTGCTTCCCACGATCGCCGCGACGATCGCGATCTCCATGTAGTACATCGGGTCGATGGACGGCAACGACACCGCAGCACCATGCCCGGTTGCCATGCGCAGGACGACGAAGCCCACCGGGATGGCCAGGACGGCCAGGGCCCGCCGGACCCTCCGGCGCCGCGACCTCTCGCGGCTGCGGCCCACATCGACCGAACCCGCGTCCATGATCGCCGGCGTCTTGCGCTCTGTCACTGGGTGGTCCCCTCGGAGGTGGTTGGGTACGCACCGTTACTCAATCGCCACAGTCGCCCGAGGGCGATCGGCGCGCTCGGCCGTTCACCCAGATGGCCCAGCAAGTCCGACCGAATGGCCCCCGTGCCGGGTCCGGGGCAGGTCTGCGGCCGGGGCGGTCGCTGGTCAGCCGATGCCGTCGAACAGGTCGCCCTCCCAGCCGCCCTCGCCCACTGCGGAGGTGCCTCGCTCGCCCTGGACGAGCGTGAACCACTCGGTCCCCATCGCCTGCGGCCCGATCAGGCTGGCGAGCTGGAAGAAGACACTGTCCTCCTCGACCTGGCTGGCATGGCGGCGCAGGGCCGCGATCTTCGCCGGCTCGAGCTCGGGCGCGGTGATGCGGGTGGTCACCGCGTCGTCGTCGGCGAGGAAGGGGATGTCATCGACGTTGTCGGTCCCGAAGAAGCCCGTGCCGCCCGCGGCTAGCAGGGCCTCCATCCCCTCCCGCATCACCGAGCGCGGCAGTGCCGTCCAGTACACCTTGGCCACCTTCCACACCGGGCCAAGGTCCGGGCGGAAGCCGTGCGCCGCCGCCAGCTGCGAGGCGTACATCGCGACCCGGTGTGCCTGGACGTGGTCTGGATGGCCGTACCCGCCGAAGGTGTCGTAGGTGACCAGCACCTGCGGACAGACCTGCCTGATCACCGCGACCAGCTCGCTGGCGGCCTCGAGCAGGTCGGCGCGCCAGAACACGTCCGGTCGGTCGTTCGACGCCGTGCCGACCATCCCGGAGTCGCGCCAGCGCCCGGGACCGCCGAGGAACCGGTGGTCGGTGACCCCGAGCTCGGCCATCGCAAGGGCGAGCTCGACCTCGCGGTGCGGGCCCAGCTCATCGTCGTGGGCGGCAGCGAGGTGGGACAGCGACGGGACCAGGACCTCGCCCTCTTCGCCACGGGTGCAGGTCACCAACGTGACGGCGGCACCCTCGGCCGCGTACTTGGCCATGGTGACGCCGGTCCCGATCGACTCGTCGTCGGGGTGGGCGTGCACGAGCAGGAGGCGACGGGCCGCGCGAGCATCGTTCATGACGGCAGCCTAATGACATCCCGGGGCCGCCCCGGGTCCCCGATCCCGGGGCTGGGACGGGGGCGGTGCCTTGGATGGGGCAGGATCGCACGATGAGCGCCCAGCCCACAGGGTCGTCCCCGTCCGTGGACACCTACCCCCGCCGCGCGGCCCGGACCGGACGTTTCACGTTCGGGTCCCCGCGCGCGTTCGCCCCGTCCGCCGGCGGTGAGCGCGTGGCGTTCCTGCGTTCGGCCGGGGGCACCACGCGGGCCACCGCGCTGTGGGTGCTCGACGTGGCGTCGGGCACTGAGCGGCTGGTCGCCGACCCAGTGACCCTGCTCGCGGGTTCGGATGAAGAGCTGCCTGCCCAGGAGCGCTCACGGCGGGAGCGGTCCCGTGAGGGCGGGGCGGGGATCACCGCCTTCTCGACCGACCTGGCCGGGCAGGTCGCGGCGTTCGCGCTGTCGTCCGGGCTGTTCGTGTGCGACCTCACCGGCCCAGGCGGCTGCCGAGAGCTCGCCACCGCGGCACCCGCCGTGGACCCGAGGATGTCCCCCGACGGACGGTTCGTCGCGTACGTGGGCGGCGCCGGCGTGCATGTCGTCGGGGCACGACCGGGAACGGCGGGCCAGGCCCTCGCCGAGGCCGAGGGGCCGCAGGTCTTCTACGGGCTGGCCGAGTTCGTGGCAGCCGAAGAGCTCGGGCGGCACCGGGGAATGTGGTGGTCGCCGGAGTCCGACGCGCTGCTGGTGACCCGGGTGGACGAGTCCGCCGTGCAGGTCTGGCACATCGCCAACCCGGCAGCCCCGGCGACGGCGGCCCGGCAGCACCGCTACCCCGCGGCAGGCACAGCGAACGCAGAGGTCACGCTGTGGCTGCTCGCCCTGGACGGCAACCGCCGCGAGATCGTCTGGGACCGCGCCACCTATCCGTATCTGGCCTCGGTGACCTGGCCAGCCGGCCGGCCCCCCCTGCTGGCGGTCCTGTCCCGCCGGCAGGACAGGAGCCAGGTCCTGTCGGTCGACATCGCCACGGCGACGGCCACTGTGGTGCGCGAGCTCACCGACCCGCACTGGCTCGAGATCGCCCCGGGGACCCCGGCCTGGGGCCCCGGCGGCGAGGTCGTCACGGTGGAGGTCGTGGCGGACCGGTACGCGCTGTGCCTGGACTCCAGACCCGTCTCACCCGTTGGAGTCCAGGTGCGCGCGGTGGCTGACCTGGCCGGCGACGCCTTGCTCGCGGTGGGAACCGAAGGTGCGGACCAACACGTGTACAGGCTGGCCCACGGGGACTGGTCGCGGCTAACCGCCGCCGGCAGTGTCAACGCGGCGCGGGCCGCCGCCGACGTCGCAGTCCTGACCACCGCCACCGCGGCCTCGACAGCCTCGCGGACCAGCGTCCTGCGACCAGGCCCGGCCGGGCGGTGGGAGGAGGCCGCGGTCATCTCCACCCTCGTCGAGGACCCCGGTTTCACCCCGGTCGCCACGACGGTGGCCGCCGCGGACCGCCCGACGCCGACCGTGTTCCTGCTGCCTAGCGGTTGGACCCCCCAGCGCGGCCCGCTGCCGGTCCTGCTCAACCCCTACGGCGGCCCGCACGGCCGCCTGGTCCAGCCGTCCGCCCGTGGCTACCTGGAGTCACAGTGGTGGGCAGACCAGGGGTTCGCCGTGATCGTCGCCGACGGTCGCGGCACCCCGGGCGCCCCGAGCTGGGAACGTGCCGTCCACCACGACCTGGCCGGTCCCCCGCTGGACGATCAGGTCGCCGCCCTGGCCGCCGTGGCCGCGGCGCACCCGGGAGTTCTGGACCTGGACAGGGTGGGCATCCGCGGATGGTCCTTCGGCGGTTACCTGGCTGCGCTGGCCGTCCTGCAACGGCCGGAGGTCTTCCATGCGGCCATCGCCGGGGCTCCGGTGGTCGACTGGCGGCTGTACGACACGGCGTACACCGAGCGCTACCTCGGCCTGCCCGAGGAGCACCCCGAGGCGTACGAGGCCTCGTCGCTGGTGGCCATGGCTCCCGGCCTGCGCCGCCCGCTGATGATCATCCACGGCCTGGCTGACGACAACGTCGTCGCCGCGCACTCGCTGCGCCTGTCGACCGCGCTGCTAGAGGCCGGGAGGCCGCACACCTTCCTCCCGCTGGCGGGCGTTACGCATATGACCCCCCAGGAGTCCGTGGCCGAGAACCTGCTCCTGCTCCAGCTCGACTTTCTGCGCTCGGCCCTGGGCGCCTGAGCGCGCCGGCGCTCGGGCGCCCCGGCTTCTGGGTCGCGAACGTCTCGCGCAGCGTCCGGAGGACGTACTGGTTCGTCAGGCGGTTGGCTGCCCGTTTGGACCGGCAGATGCCTGGCAGAGATGCGCCTACGAGCTCTTCTTGGCTCGCGAGCGCGTCTTCTCGCGGTCGGTCTGGTCCAGGACCACCTTGCGCAGCCGCACCGTCGCCGGCGTCACTTCGACACACTCGTCCTCCCGGCAGAACTCGAGCGCTTGCTCCATCGAGATCTGCTTGTGCGGGATCAACGGCACCAGGACGTCGGAGGACGACTGGCGCATGTTGGTCAGCTTCTTCTCCTTGGTGGCGTTGACGTCCATGTCGTCGGAGCGGGAGTTCTCACCGACGATCATCCCTTCGTACACCTCGGTGCCGGGGCCCACGAACATGGTGCCGCGCTCTTGCAGGTTGGACAGGGCGAACCCGGTGGTGGCACCGCGCCGATCGGCGACCAGCGACCCGGTCGGCCGGGTCCGCAGCTCCCCGTGCCACGGCTCGTAACGGTCGAACACGTGGTGCAGCAGTCCGGTGCCGCGGGTCTCGGTCAGGAACTCGGTGCGAAAGCCGATCAGTCCGCGGGCCGGCACCACGTACTCCATGCGCACCCAGCCGGTGCCGTGGTTGACCATCTGCTCCATGCGCCCCTTGCGTAGGGCCATCAGCTGGGTCACCACGCCGAGATAGTCCTCGGGGATGTCGATGGTCAGGTGCTCCATCGGCTCGTGCACCTTGCCGTCGACCACTCTGACGACCACCTGCGGCTTCCCCACCGTGAGCTCGAAGCCTTCGCGCCGCATGATCTCGACCAGGACCGCCAGCTGAAGCTCGCCCCGGCCCTGGACCTCCCAGGTGTCCGGCCGCTCGGTGGGCAGGACCCGGATCGACACGTTGCCGACCAGCTCGGCCTCGAGACGGTTCTTGACCAGCCGCGCGGTCAGCTTCTTTCCGCTCTGGCCAGCCAGCGGGGAGGTGTTGATGCCGATGGTCATCGAGATGGACGGCTCGTCGACGGTGATCAGAGGCAGGGCAACGGGATGCTCGGGATCGGCCAGGGTCTCGCCGATGGTGATCTCGGGAATCCCGGCCACGGCGATGATGTCCCCCGGGCCGGCCTCCTCGGCCGGCACCCGCTCCAGCGCCTCAGTGACAAGCAGCTCGGTGACTTTGATCCGCTCGACGGTGCCGTCGGTCTTGCACCAGGCGACCTGCTGTCCCTTGCGGATCCAGCCCTGCCTGATCCGGCACAGCGCGAGCCGGCCCAGGTACGGCGAGGCATCCAGGTTGGTGACGTGCGCCTGCAGGGGGGCGTCCTGTTCGTAGGAGGGTGCTGGGATGGTGCTGACGATCGTCTCGAACAGGGGTTCAAGGTCCGCGGAGTCGGGCATCCCCCCGTCCGGGGGCCGAGTCAGGCTGGCCCGACCCGCCTTGGCCGAGGTGTAGACGATGGGGAACTCGATCTGGTGCTCGTCGGCGTCCAGGTCCAGGAAGAGCTCATAGGTCTCGTCGAGGATCTCGGCGATCCGCGAGTCCGGCCGGTCGACCTTGTTGACCACCAAGATCACTGGCAGCCGCTTCTGCAGTGCCTTGCGGAGCACGAAACGGGTCTGCGGCAGTGGACCTTCGCTGGCGTCGACCAGCAGCAGCACGCCGTCGACCATCTCCAGACCGCGCTCGACCTCCCCACCGAAGTCCGCGTGGCCCGGGGTGTCGATGATGTTCAAGGTCACACCCGCGTGCCGGACCGCCGTGTTCTTCGCCAGGATGGTGATGCCTTTCTCGCGCTCGAGGTCCATCGAGTCCATCACCCGGTCGCGGACCGAACCCTCGTCGGCCTGGTGCTCGCTGAAGGCACCGGACTGCCAGAGCATCGCGTCGACCAGCGTCGTCTTGCCGTGGTCGACGTGGGCGACGATCGCGAGGTTGCGGAGATCTGCGCGGGTGGGCATGCGGGGTTCGCTCGATCCTGTGGGAGGCGGTACAGACAGGGTACGGGGCGGCGGCTGCCACCGGTAACCGCAGCGGTCGGGTCGCCGATCCGTTCACCGTCAGGTCCCGGTCAGATCACGGTCAGGGCCCGGGTCGGGGCCGCCTGAGCAGCTCGGCGGCCGCGAGGACCGGGGCGCGGTCGCCCGGCAGCCAGGGGACCGCATCGAGATCGTCGAGGTCGACCCACGCCAGCTGGTCGTGCTGCTGCAGCGGCTGCGGCAGCGCGTCGTCGTCGATCGTGGCGAGCCAGACCCGCAGCACGTACCGGCCAAGCGGCCAGTCCCCGCCTACCCGCTCACCAAGACTGACCGCGACGCCCAGCTCCTCGACGATCTCGCGCCGCAGGGCCTGCTCGTCGGCCTCCCCGCGCTCGACCTTGCCCCCGGGCAGCTCCCAGCCACCCGCGAGCGGTGCCGGCCCGGTCCGACGCCCGGCCAGGATGCGACCCGCCCGGAATATGACCGATGCCACTACGACCGCGCGGGATCCAGACGAGGTCACGGTGGCAGGATGCCAGGGACGAGTCGACCGAGGCGACCCCGCCGCGACAGCCACACCCGGCGGGCGTAGCCTCGCGGTCGTCCGTCCTGACCCGCCACCGTGCAGGAGAGGCCAGCAATGTCGAACGGCACCACATCACCGGGCCGCGCCGCCATCTCCTCGCCGACGCTGCGCACCGACCGGTGGTGGCGACCGGACGTGCTGACCGTGGTGGGTCTGGTGGCCTGGCTGACCTATGCCACGGTCCGGGTGTTCATGCAGAAGTACTACTTCGTTCCGGCCTACCACTACCTCACCCCGTTCTACTCCCCTTGCGTGTCCAAGGGGTGCACTCCGGCCGCCGCAGAGTTCGGCACGTTCCTGCCGAACGTGTGGTGGCTGCCCTACGCCGCGCTGACGCTTCCACTTCTTCTGCTGTTCCGGTTCACCTGCTACTACTACCGCAAGGCGTACTACCGCTCGTTCTGGCTCTCCCCACCCGCGTGCGCGGTCCCGGACCGGCACGCCACATACACCGGCGAGACCCGCTTCCCACTGCTCGGCCAGAACGCCCACCGCTACTTCTTCTACTTCGCGGTGCTCATCTCGCTGGTGAACACCTGGGACGCGGTCGTGGCTTTCCAGAGCCCGCAGGGTTTCGGATTCGGCCTCGGCAACGTCGTCCTGGTCGCCAACGTGGTCCTGCTGTGGGCCTACACGCTGTCCTGCCATTCCTGTCGGCACATCATGGGTGGGCGGCTGAAGCACTTCTCCACGCACCCGGTCCGCTACCGGCTGTGGACACAGATCTCCCGGCTCAACACCCGGCACATGCAGCTGGCCTGGACGACACTTGCCAGCCTGGCGATCACCGACTTCTACGTGATGGCCGTCTCGGCCGGCTGGATCTCCGACCTGCGCTTCATCCACTAGCCCACCCGCGTACCGGAGCCCGAGGAAATGGTTGAGCGAGCATGACCGACATCGAGCGGCACTCCTACGACGTCATCGTGATCGGTGCCGGCGGGGCGGGCCTGCGGGCAGCCATCGAGGCCCGCAGCCGTGGCCTGCGAACCGCGGTGGTGTGCAAGTCGCTGTTCGGCAAGGCGCACACCGTGATGGCCGAGGGCGGCATCGCCGCGTCGATGGGCAACGTCAACAGCAAGGACAGTTGGCAGGTTCACTTCCGCGACACGATGCGGGGCGGCAAGTTCCTCAACCACTGGCGGATGGCCGAGCTGCACGCGAAAGAGGCACCCGAGCGCGTCTGGGAGCTCGAGACCTGGGGGGCGCTGTTCGACCGGACGCCGGACGGCCGGATCAGCCAGCGCAACTTCGGCGGCCACGAGTACCCGCGCTTGGCCCACGTCGGCGACCGCACCGGGCTGGAGCTCATCCGGACTCTGCAGCAGCGCATCGTCGCCCTGCAGCAGGAGGACCACCGCGACCTGGGTGACTACGAGGCGCGCCTGAAGGTCTTCGCCGAGTGCACGATCACCGAGATCCTGCATGACCCCAGCGACGCCAACGGTCAGCCCGGTCAGGTCAGCGGGGCGTTCGGCTACTGGCGCGAGTCGGGCCGCTTCGTGGTGTTCGACGCACCGGCGGTGATCATCGCGACAGGCGGCATCGGAAAGTCCTTCAAAGTCACCAGCAACTCCTGGGAGTACACCGGCGACGGGCACGCCCTGGCGCTGCGGGCCGGCAGCACCCTGGTCAACATGGAGTTCATCCAGTTCCACCCCACCGGGATGGTCTGGCCACCGAGTGTCAAGGGGATCCTGGTCACCGAGTCCGTCCGTGGCGACGGCGGCGTACTGACCAACTCCGAGGGAAAGCGGTTCATGTTCGGGTACGTTCCGGACGTCTTCCGCACGCAGTACGCCGAGACCGAGGAGGAGGGGGACCGCTGGTACTCCGACGCCGACCACAACCGCCGGCCCCCGGAGCTCCTGCCCCGCGATGAGGTGGCCCGTTCGATCAACTCCGAGGTCAAGGCCGGCCGGGGCTCACCGCACGGCGGGGTCTTCCTGGACGTGTCGTCCAGGCTGCCCGCCGAGGAGATCCGGCGCCGGCTGCCCTCGATGTACCACCAGTTCAAGGAGCTCGCCGACGTCGACATCACGGCCGAGCCGATGGAGGTCGGGCCGACGTGCCACTACGTGATGGGCGGGGTGGAGGTGGATCCCGACACGGAGTCGGCGGCTCGGGTACCGGGGCTGTTCGCCGTCGGGGAGTCGGCCGGCGGGATGCACGGCTCGAACCGCCTCGGCGGCAACTCGCTGTCCGACCTGCTGGTGTTCGGCCGCCGGGCGGGGCTCGGCGCGGCCGACTACGTCGCCGGCCTCGGCGCTCAGCGTCCGGTGGTGTCCGAGGCAGACGTCGAGTCCGCCGCCGCAGCCGCCCTGGCCCCCTTCCGCGCGGAGGGCGGGGAGAACCCGTACACCCTGCACACCGAGCTGCAACAGGTCATGAACGACCTGGTGGGCATCATCCGGACCGAGGCGGAGATGCAGGCTGCACTGGACAAGCTGGCCGAGCTGAAGGCGCGCTCGAGGACCGTCACCGTCGAAGGGCACCGCCAGTTCAACCCCGGCTGGCACCTGGCGCTGGACCTGCAGAACATGCTGCTGGTCTCGGAGTGCATCGCGCGGGCGGCACTGGAACGCCAAGAGTCCCGAGGCGGCCACACCCGCGACGACTTCCCGACGATGAGTCCCCAGTGGCGACAGGTCAACCTGATCTGCGCAGTCGACGACGGTGACGTGACGGTCACCCATCAGCCGCTGCCCACGATGCCGCACGAGCTGCTCGCCCTCTTCGACCGCAGCGAGCTGAGCAAGTACCTCACCGAAGCCGAGCTGGTCGCCCTCCCCGAGGAGAAGCACTGATGGGCTATGACGCGAAGTTTCGGGTGTGGCGCGGTGACGCGGCAGCCGGGCAGCTGCAGGACTTCACCGTGCCCGTCAACGAGGGCGAGGTCGTTCTCGACGTCATCCACCGCCTGCAGGCCACCCAGACCCCGGACCTGGCCGTGCGCTGGAACTGCAAGGCGGGCAAGTGCGGGTCGTGCAGCGCCGAGGTCAACGGGCGGCCCAGGCTGTTGTGCATGACCAGGATGAACACATTCACCGAGGCCGAGACCATCACCGTTACTCCGCTGCGGGCGTTCCCAGTCATTCGTGACCTGGTCACCGATGTCTCCTTCAACTACGCCAAGGCACGCGAGGTGCCGTCTTTCGCCCCGCCGGCCGACCTCAAGCCCGGGGACTTCCGGATGCAACAGGTCGACGTGGAGCGCAGCCAGGAGTTCCGCAAGTGCATCGAGTGCTTCCTGTGCCAGAACACCTGCCACGTCGTACGCGACCACGAGGAGAACAAGCAGGCGTTTGCCGGGCCGCGGTTCTTCATCCGGCTGGCCGAGCTGGACATGCACCCGCTGGACACCGCTGACCGCCGGCAGGCCGCACAGGAAGAGCACGGGCTCGGCCTGTGCAACATCACCAAGTGCTGCACCGAGGTGTGCCCGGAGCACATCAAGATCACCGACAACGCGATCATCCCGATGAAGGAGCGAGTCGCCGACGTGAAGTACGACCCGGTCCGCTGGCTGGGCGCCAAGATCCGGCGCCGGACCTCGGCAGACTAGCTGTGGCGCGACTGCTGGATCCCGCCGAGCTGGGCGCGCAGCTTGCCCTCCTTCCCGGCTGGACTGTCGATGGTCCGTCATTGCGCAGCACCGTCAAGGCCCGGGACTTCCGCTCCGCTATCGCGATCGTCGCGGAGGTGGCCGACGCCGCCGAGGAGATGGACCACCACCCCGACATCGACATCCGCTGGCGCACCCTGCTGTTCGCCCTGTCCACCCACTCCGCGGGCGGGCTGACCCAGCTGGACGTCGAGCTCGCCCACCGGATCTCGGCCGTCGCCGACGCGCACGGGGCAGAGTAGACCAGCCGCGATGACCCGGTGAGCATGGACGAGCACCCCAATCTGGGCGCCCGGCTCAACGTCCTTCGCGCCGGCGTGCTCGGTGCCAACGACGGCATCGTCTCCACGGCGGGCCTGGTCCTGGGCGTCGCGGCAACGACGACCGACCTCAACCGCATCGCCGTCGCCGGACTCGCCGGGCTGGTCAGCGGCTCGCTGTCGATGGCTGTGGGGGAGTACGTCTCGGTCTCCACCCAGCGCGACACCGAGGGTGCCGCCCTGGCCATGGAGCGAAGGGAGCTGGCCGAGGACCCTGAAGGGGAGCTGGAGGAGCTCGCCCACATGTATGAGGCCAAGGGCCTGACCGCTGAGCTGGCCCGCGAGGTTGCTGAACAGCTCCACGCCGGCGACAACACCCTGGCTGCTCACGCCGAGGTCGAGCTGGGGATCACGTTGGGCCGTCTGGTGAGCCCGTGGCATGCGGCGATCACGTCGATGATCTCCTTCGCGATCGGCTCTGCCCTACCTCTGATCGCTGTGCTGGTGACCAGACCGCCGTGGCGGTCGCCGGTCACGTTCCTGGCGGTCCTCATCGCGCTGGTCGTCACTGGATCGGTGAGCGCTCGGCTCGGCGGGTCCGCCCGCCGCAAGGCGGTCGTCCGAGTTGTCGTCGGCGGCGCGCTCGCCATGGCCATCACCTACGGCGTGGGTCGGCTGGTGGGCGGGGCCCTGTAACGCCCGGTCGGATATTGCTGCCACGGGCGCTGGCCGGTGATGGCGCCTCAGCTCGGCCAGGCGTAGGCACGCCGAGCGGTCGAGGGCGAGCCAGCTGCTTTCTGCTGGTGTCGGGTCGATCGGCCCGGCCGGGTCGCCGAAGATGGACCTCGCGGACGCGCACGCACGCGTAGCCGCCCCCCCCGAGTCATGGCGCTGCCAGGCGGGCTGGCAGATTGGCCTCATGCTCGCGACCCCGCTGGACAGCATCAGGCTCTGGCTTCACGTCCTGGGAGCCACTGTGTGGGTGGGGGGCCAGCTCACCCTCGCCGCCCTCGTACCGGCCCTTCGAGCCGCCGGGCCGGACGTCCCCAAACGGGCGGCCCAGGCTTTCAACAAGGTGGCCTGGCCGGCGTTCGGCCTCCTGCTGGTGACCGGGATCTGGAACATCGTCGCGGTGAACAACGCCGACCACCCCAGCTCCGCCTATCAAGCGGTGCTCGGGGCCAAGCTTGCTGTGGTGGCCGCCTCTGGCATCAGCGCGTGGCAGCACACCCGAGCGACCTCCGCCAAGGGCCTGGCGATCTGGGGAGCGCTGACCGGGCTCACCGCGCTGTCGGCGCTCTACCTGGGGGTGCTCCTCGCCGGCTGAGCAGCGCGGCGAGGTGCGCCGCGACCAGACTCATGCCTAGAACGCAGCGGCAGCGGCCACCATCAGCGCCACGACCATCAGGAAGACCAGGGGTGCAGCGAGCCACGGCAGCCGAAGACTCGACTCGGCCCAGACCTGTGGGTCTACGACTGGCGGTTCCGGGTGCACGGCGAAGCCTCCTCTGACACGACTGCAGTGAGGCTAGCCAGCCGAGGCAGGGAAATACTGGCGCGCCGCAAGACGAGGGACGTGTGGTCAGCTTCTGGTCCGCCGTTCAGCCAGCACAGGTCCGTCACCCTCGGTACTCGCGGCGGATAGGGGAGCTACCAGCGTGCCGGCTGCAGCAGGGGCGGAGTCCACGAGGGCTCGCGGTACGCCAGCATCGAGACGACGCAAACCTTACCGACATCGCGGGAGCGCGAGCGGTAACCCCGACAATCCCGCGTCGCGTCCGAACCACGGCCGAGAGGACCAAACACCGATCGGGAGCCTTCCCGAGGAGCCGGAGGAGTCACGATGATCGTCTTCGCCACCGATCCCGGTCTTCTCGAACTGGCTGCACACCTGCGAGTCATAGCGCACACGGGAGGGGCCGGACGGATCTGTCGCTCGCAACCGACGAGGTGGGCAACCCGACGCCGGGGTCGCGCCGGAGGCGCTGCGGTTCTTAAGGTGGAAGCGCGCCAGCGGCGAGCTGCGAGCGGGCGGTCGTCTGGTCCGCCGCGAGGCCATCGGGTCGATGCGCCAGCCGGGCCAGGAACGGTCGTGGCTGAAATCGAGGCCGGCGCCCCCGATCCCTTGGCGCGGACTCATCAAGATCAATTATAGGACACCCATCGGCGGAGTTCAGGTCGGTCGACGGTCGTGGTCCATTCGTTCGGCGGTGAACTTCCGTGCGCCCGCGTTCCCTCAACTCGGCTGCACGGCGACGACACCTGCGGCGTTTGCCACGGCCACGAGCTCGGTGTCATAGGTGACCAACTCGTCTGCGCCGACGCGGAGCGCGACAGCCAGATGCATGGCGTCATTCGATCGCAGCCGCCCAGGAAGCGTCCCGGCGGTGAGCAGGTCACCGCGAGTGAGATCGATCAGCGAGACGGCGTCCAAGACGACTCCGACCGAGTTGAGGTCGATGTCTTCCGGGTGCCGGTTGGCAGCACAGTGCAACTCGGTGTGCAGCAGCCACGATGCGACCAGCTGCCGCTCTCCTTCGGCCGACTGCAGATATGCGACCAGAGCCGCGGACTCAGATTCCTCGACCAGGAGCTTCAACGCCGCCGACGTGTCGAGATAGCAGATCACCAGCGCCCTCGGGCCTCCTCGACCAGCTCGGCGCTCGTCCGCGTCGCCGTGCGACGGCGAATGGTGCTCAAGTCAGCGACGCCTCGGCGCGCCGGCCGCGCCTGGCCGCGCGCGACCAGCCGATCCAGCGAGTCAGCGGGGGGAGGCGAGATCACCGCGGCCACCTGCCCGTTGTTTGTCACCTGCACCGTCTCCCCTGCCGCGACCGCACGCAGGATCTCACCGCTGCTATTACGCATCTGCCGGTGCGTGACCGTCCTCATGTAGCACAGTGTAGCACGTCAGGTGTGGGACTCAGACAAGGTCGGCGAGCAGCGTCGCCGCCGGCAACAGCGACCGAACGGACGGGCCGGGAGACCAGAGCGACCTGTTGATCTCGACGAGATCTAGCGCCTGAAGCTGGTGCGACATCCCCCGCAGCGCGTGCTCGACATCGTGCGCGGTGAGCGGACCCTCGCCGCGCCGCCAGCCGCCCCCGAGCAGCGAGAACACCTCGCGGGACAGACTCGGCAGCTGTAACGGGCCGCGGGCGGCGGCCAGGGCGACACCACGCTCGGCTACGACTGTGCCGAACTCCCCCGGCTCGAACCAGGACCTCAATCGCCTTACCACCTCGATCTCGTCGCCCGCGGCCTTCGTCGGCCGCAGCACACCCTTGGCCAGGCGCGCCAGGCCGACGTGGCGCAGGATGTCGTGCAACGTGGCCAGCGGCAGCAGATCCTCCTCGATCGAGGCTGGACGCCCCAGCGGGTACCACCCGGGCCGCACGGCCTGGACCTGTCGGACCACGGCGCGCGGCAAGCGACCGCCCGGCGTCAGCCTCACGCCGCCGGCCAGCACGTCGAGCACTTTGCGGACGCTGTCCGGAACCTCGCCAACCATCGCCCGCACCTGCCGCCCGGTGGCCTCCCGGTCGAACGGCGTCAGCCGGTCGCCCACCCATTCCCGCATGGACTCGTGCTCGTCGTGCCGTGGATCAGTCAGCGCCGCGAGCATCGTGAGGTAGCCGTCCGGGCCGCCGCAGTCCTCGGGCGGGCAGGCCCCCTCCCCGTCGACGCAGCCGGGACCCTCGCCCCCGCTGCCGACGACCTCGACGTCGTGCTCCCAGCCGTCGCCGAAGTCGTAGGCGTAGACGAACCGGGCCGGTAGCTCGGTGAGCCGCACGCCCCGCTCGTCGAGTTCGTCGTCGTCGCACTCCTCGTCAGGAACGCCGTACGTCTTCGCCCCGGTGCGGAACTGGTGCAGGTGCGAGTCCGTCCAGCCGACCGTCACCTGCAGAACGTTGTGCAGCTCGTCGAGCGTGATCGTCGTCGGCACGTCGATCACCCGCGCCACCGTCGGCACGACCGCCCGCAACACGACCCGAAGGCGCATCGTCCTCACCGCGAGCCATCCAGGCCGGGGGCCGAACAGCGGGTCGTGTACTTGCGCCCGCAGTCGCACCCGCACGGCCCGTTGCGACCACCACGGGCATCAGCATCAACGACTCGGAGTTTGGCACGCGGCCGAAGTACTGCAACGAACCGAAAGGCAGCCCGATAGGCCCGTTCCGCCGTAAGCGTGGGCATGCTCATATGACGAACGTATGCCAGAAGCGTGCGTCACCTATGACGATCACGCTCGCTCGCCAAGGGTGTCGACCACTACGTTCCGGCTATGTCTCCTGAGCCCGTGTCGAGCGTCGAAACTGCTCAGTCTTCGTGCGTCAGCGACACCTGCAGCGCATCAGCGGGCCGCCAGGGAAACCCTCAGACGTTGAACCTGAACTCGACCGAGTCCCGCCGCGAAAGAACCTCAGTCGTCAACGCCGCCCGGAGCTCGTCGTGGGTGGGACCGAGGGCGGTCGCGGCCTCCCGCCAGCGATCCGCGCCGTAGAGCCACACAGGCTTGCCGACGATGTCGGAAGGTTCCCAATCGTAGCGAGGCCAGATGTGGCAATGCAGGAAGGCATCGGTGTTTCCGAGGATTTCGACGTTGAGGCGCCGGTAGGCCGGATCGAACTGACGGCAGACCGTCTCGACGACGTCGGCGAGGAGGTCCACATCCCCCAGGTATCGGAGCCGGTCGACGCGGGGAAGGTCCGACAACCTATCCACGCCCGGCACCTTGGTCAGAGCGAGCGAGTAGCCGGTCAGGAATTGCACGTCCCCGATGACCGCGTACGACGCGTCCAACTCGGCCATGACCGTCGTGTTCCGGCCGTCAATCGCGGCCTGCACTCGATCCTGACGCCAGTCCGTCATGCCACGGCGAGAGGCCGGAGCTTGGGCACCCCGGATCGGCGCTCAACCGCAAGGTCGTGCGCCGACTGCATCGCGATCCATACGCGGGCACTGCTGACACCCGCGGCTTCAAGCCGGAGCGCCAGATTGGGCGAGATCGCCACGTGCTCGTGGAGGACGCGGCTCAGCGTCACACGAGAAACACCAAGATGCTCGGCAACGGCCGTGACGCTCAGGCCCAGTTCCGGGAGCACGTCCTCTCGAAGAATCGCGCCCGGATGGGTAGGAATGCGAACTTCCATGTCATCCACCTCCTAGTGGTAGTCCTGACAGTCGACGAGTTCGACATCCTCGCCGACGAATCTGAAGGTGACCCGCCAGTTGCCGGTCACCCACATCGACCAGTGCCCGTCAAGATCGCCGTGTGGTTGGTGCGTCCTGTATCCCGGCAGCATCACGTCTTCCGGACCTGCAGCAACGTCGAGAAGGTCCATGGTGCGCAGTAACTTCGCCGCATGTTGCGGCTGGACACCACGCTTGGAACCCGTCCGAAAGAGGGTCTCCAGTCCCTTGTGCCGGAACCCGACGATCACAGCCAGGCCTGTAACACGTAACGTTACGCGCTACACGTTGAACCTGAACTCGATGACGTCGCCGTCCGCCATGACGTAGTCCTTGCCCTCGATTCGCAGCTTGCCTCGGCCCCTGGCTTCCGCCATCGAGCCGGCTGCCACGAGGTCGTCGAATGACACCACCTCCGCCTTGATGAAGCCACGCTGGAAGTCGGTGTGGATGACGCCTGCCGCCACGGGAGCAGTGTCGCCCTTGTGGATCGTCCAGGCTCGCGCCTCTTTCGGCCCCGCAGTGAGGTACGTCTGGAGGCCAAGAGTGTCGAAACCTACCCGGGCGAGAACTGACAAACCGGACTCCATCTGTCCCAGCGACTGCAACAGCTCCAGTGCCTCGTCGTCGGGAAGCTCCACCAGCTCAGACTCGATCTTGGCGTCGAGGAAGATGGCCTCGGCCGGGGCGACCAGCCCCCGCAGGTCCGCCTTGAGGGTTTCGTTGCCGAGCTCGGACTCGTCCAGGTTGAACACATACAGGAACGGCTTGGCAGTGAGCAGGTGAAGTTCCGCCAGCGGGCCAAGGTCGACGCCAGCACCGAACAACGTCGCTCCACCGTCGAGCATCACCTGGGCCCGCTCGACGGAGTCGAGGACTGATGCGCGCTCCTTGTTCATCCGCGCCTCCTTCTGCAGCCGGGGCAAGGCCTTATCGATGGTCTGCAGGTCAGCCAGGATGAGCTCGGTGTTGATGGTCTCCATGTCGTCCTCGGGCGACACCCGACCGTCGACGTGCACAACATCGGGGTCGTCGAACACCCTGATCACCTGGCAGATTGCGTCGGCCTCCCGGATGTTCGCCAAGAACTTGTTCCCGAGCCCCTGACCCTCGGACGCTCCTTTCACGATGCCGGCGATGTCCACGAACGAGACCGCAGCCGGCAAGACCTTCGCCGAACCGAAGATGTCGGCCAGCACACCCAGACGGGGATCGGGGACCCCGACAACGCCGACGTTGGGCTCGATGGTGGCGAACGGGTAGTTCGCCGCAAGGACGTTGTTCTTGGTCAAGGCGTTGAAGAGCGTGGACTTGCCGACATTGGGCAGACCGACGATCCCGATAGAGAGGCTCACGGGCCGCGAGTCTAGGTCAACATCGGCTGCACGACCGGCCCGGGCGTGCCCTCCCGGGTTCTGTCGGCCCCTGCAGGCACACTCGGTGCATGAACGTGTCAAGCGTGGCGCTGCTGATGCTCGGGCTGGGTGTCGGTGGTTTCGGGGGCTGGTTGGTGGCTGTCTCGCTGGGTCGAGGTGAGATGGTACGCGCCGCGGGCGAACGCGACTCCGCCCGCTCCGAGACGGGACGGCTGAAGGCGGAGAGCGCTGCATGGAGCGCGCGCGCCGAGCGGGCCGAGCACGATGTCACGCGGCTCAACGGCGAGCTCGCCTACGCCCACCAGGCGGGTGCGGAGCGTCTGGCTGATCTGCAACGCGCCCAGGCTGACCTGACCGAGCGATTTGCGCTGCTGTCACGCGAAGCCCTGGAGCGCACCAGTGCCCACCTCCTGCAGCTGACCGACGAACGCCTGGCGACCGCCGAGAAGCAGACGGCCGCCCAGCTCGACCAGCGCAGGATCGCCGTGGAGACGATGGTGAAGCCGCTGTCGGACTCTCTCGAGCAGGTCAGGGTGCAGCTGACCGAGGTCGAGAAGAGTCGCCTGGGCGCGTACGCCGAGCTCCGCGAGCAGGTTCGCGCCATGAACCAGACGTCTGACCGGCTGCGCGTCGAGACGTCACAGCTCGTGACAGCCCTGCGGGCTCCTCAGGCACGAGGCCGCTGGGGCGAGATGCAGCTGCGCCGCGTCATCGAGTCGGCCGGGATGGTCGAGCACTGCGACTTCACCGAGCAGGCCAGTGTCAGCACCGTCGACGGAGTTCGGCGCCCGGACCTCGTGGTGCGTCTGGCGGGTGGCAAGAACGTGGTCGTCGACGCCAAGGTGGCCTTCAGCGGCTATCTGGAGGCCATGGAGGCGCGGGACGACGCGACCCGAACAGCCAGGCTCAAGGCCCACGCCCGTCACCTTCGCGAGCACATCGACGGGCTGGGCAAGAAGGCCTACTGGGAGCAGTTCCAGCCGTCGCCGGAGTTCGTCGTGATGTTCGTCCCGGCAGAAGTGTTCCTCAGTGCTGCACTCGAGGAAGACCCCTCGCTGTTCGAGCACGCGTTCGACCGGGACGTGGTCATCGCCACGCCGCAGACACTGATCGCCATGCTGCGCACCATCGCCTACACCTGGCGGCAGGAGGCTCTCGCCGCGAACGCCCAGCAGGTGTACGAGCTAGGTCGCGAGCTCCACGGTCGGCTCGCGACCATGGGCAGCCACCTGGCAAAGCTCGGCTCCGGGATCGACGGTGCGGTCAAGGCCTACAACAGCACGGTCAGCTCGCTGGAGAGCCGGGTTCTGGTCACGGCTCGCCGCCTCAGCGACCTGAGCGTGGTGGACGGCGAGCTGGCCACACCGGCCCAGATCGAGACGTCGACGAGGCAGCTGGAAGCCCCGGAGCTGGTGGCCTCGTCGTCAGACAGCCTCGTGGTGCTCGGGGCACCTCGACCGGCGCCGGAACCCAGCGACCCGGTGGTCCAGGCCATCGCCGACGACCCGCGGTTCGGCGTGGACTCCGACCCGGCGGCCACGTTGTTCCGACTCCCCCGGTCGGCCGGTGGACACGGTGACGGGGCGTAGCGTTGACCTTCGTGAGCATCCCCACGCCTCCGTGGCTGCCCGACGACTCGCAGACCCCTGACCTGCAGTCAGCGGATCGACCCGCCGTCCTGTCGTCGCCGGCTGACTCAGCAGCGGCCCCGGCTCCGCCGGTGTACCGGCCAGACGAACGCGTGCTGGGTGGCAGTGTCTCGCCGGGCACGCCGGCAGGTGCAGAAGCGCCCGCTCCCCCTGCTGAGCCGATCATCGTCCCGCTGCCCGAGCTCATGCCCGAGCTGCGCCCGCCCGCTGACGCACGCAACGACCTACCGGCGGGCGCCACGTCCACTTCCAGCTCGCCGCCGACCTCGACGTCGGTGCCAGCCGACGGTCGGACGCGGTCTGCGGTGCAACGGTCCCGGCCGGCCGGAGCTGCTGGCCTGACGGCCCCCGGGGTCGTCGTGATCATCTTTGCCGGCTCGCTCGTCGGGTTGCTCCTGAGCGTCTTCACCGGCGGTGGCATCGGCTGGCTGTTCGGCGGCATGTTCATCGCCTCAAGCGCCTACGCCGCGTTCCAGGTGCGCCGCTCCGACCGGGTCGCGGCAGTTATCGCCCCCCCGCTGGTGTTCGCGGTCCTGGTGATGGCGGACAGGTTCGTCGGCACGACCGGGGACGCACTCGGCAAGTCCGTGGGGGCCCTCAACGCCCTCCTCGACTACGGGCCGATGCTCTGGATCGGCTCCGGGGTCGCGGTGGTCATCGTGCTGGTCAGGGCGTGGCAGGACCGACGGGTTGGCGCGACTTGAGATCTCGTCGAAGCTCCGGTGGCAGCGCGAACAGCAGATGCTCCTCGGCCGCGCTGACTTCCTGGACGTCCTCATAACCCAGCGTCGCCAGCAACGCCAGGACACCGGCGACCAGGACCTCCGGGACCGACGCGCCGCTGGTCACCCCCACGGTTGACACGTCGTCAAGCCAGGCTTCCTGGATCTCCGCCGCCGAGTCGACAAGGTAGGCCGACCGGGCACCGGCCGTAAGGGCCACCTCGACCAGGCGCACCGAGTTCGACGAGTTGGGTGACCCCACGACGATCACAAGCTCGCAGTGGCTGGCCACCGTCTTGATCGCCTCTTGGCGGTTCTGGGTGGCGTAGCAGATGTCATCACTGGGCGGGTCCATCAACAGTGGGAAGCGCGCCCGCAGCGTCTGGACCGCCTCGTTGGTCTCGTCGACGGACAAGGTTGTCTGCGACAGCCACGCCAGGCGGGTCGGATCGGCCAGCTGCAGCGTACGGGCGCCCTCGATCCCGTCGACGACGGTTATGTGCTCGGGGGCCTCCCCGGCCGTCCCGATCACCTCTTCATGCCCTTCATGCCCGATCAGCAGGATCTGCAGGCCTTCCTCGGCGAAACGCCGGGCCTCTGCGTGCACCTTGGTCACCAGGGGGCAGGTGGCGTCGATGGTCCGTAGACCCCGGACCTTCGCCTCCTCGTGGACCGACGGAGCGACCCCGTGCGCGGAGAAGACGACGATCGCCCCCTCTGGCACGTCGGCGGTCTCCTCGACGAAGACGGCACCGCGAGCCTCCAGAGTCTCGACCACATGCCGGTTGTGCACGATCTGCTTGCGCACGTAGACCGGTGCGCCGTACAAGGCCAGGGCCTTCTCGACCGTGATCACCGCCCGGTCGACACCGGCGCAGTATCCGCGAGGTGCCGCCAGGAGCACCCGACGGCCACTGCCGTTCGCAGCTGGGGTGAGCATGACCCCATCGTAGGCGCCTACGCTGCGCCCATGCCGATCGAGACGTCACCCGAGCACGCGATGCCTGTGCGCACGGTGGCACGGCACATCGCCGACTGGGTGGGAAGGCTCGGCCGGGTCTGGGTCGAGGGCCAGGTCGCCCAGCTGAGCCGGCGACCGGGCGCGGCGACATCTTTCCTGACCCTGCGGGACCCCGTCGCCGACGTGTCGGTCTCGGTGACCGTGCCCCGGGCGGTTCTCGAGGCGGTGGTACCGGCTCTCGTCGAGGGAGCCCGGGTGGTCGTGCACGCCAAGCCCGACTACTACCTGTCCCGGGGAACGCTGTCCTTGGCGGCTACCGAGATTCGGCCCGTCGGCCTGGGCGAGCTGCTCGCCCGACTGGAGCGGCTGAAGGCGGTGCTCGCCGCTGAGGGGCTCTTCGAGCCCGGTCGCAAGCGCGCGCTGCCGTTCCTTCCCCGCACAGTCGGACTGGTCTGCGGGCGTGGCTCGGCCGCCGAGCGCGACGTCCTGGAGAACGCCCGGCTGCGCTGGCCCGCGGTCGCCTTCCGCGTGGAGAACGTCGCCGTCCAGGGTGTCTACGCCGTGACCGAGGTAGTCGACGCCATCGCCAGGCTGGACCGGGACCCGGCGGTCGACGTAATCGTGATCACCCGAGGCGGAGGCTCCGTCGAGGACCTGCTGCCATTCTCCGACGAGGCGATGGTTCGGGCGGTGGCCGCCTGCCTGACTCCGGTCGTCAGTGCGATCGGCCACGAGCAGGACACGCCGCTGCTGGACCTGGTCGCTGACCTGCGCGCCTCCACCCCGACAGATGCCGCTCGGCGCGTGGTGCCAGATGTCGGCCAGGAGTCCGCAGCTCTGGAGCGGGTCAGAACCCGCCTCAGGCGTGCCATGGCCGACCTGCTTGAACGGGAGACCAGCCGCCTGGGGTCCCTGCGCAGCCGACCGGTCCTCGCCGACCCGGTGACCGGCCTGGTGACTCCTCGCGCCGCCGAGGTGGCCCAGCTTCTGGAACGGGCGCGCCGCACCCTGCGACACCGCCTGGACCGTGCCGGCGACGATCTCGACCACACCCGCGCACGGGTCCGGGCGTTGTCGCCGGCAGCCACCCTGGCCCGCGGCTACGCCGTGGTCCAAGACGTCGACGGAGCAGTCGTCCGGGACGAGTCCGAGGTGGGCGTCGAGGACCTGCTGCGGGTCAGGCTCGCTGTCGGGGAGCTCATGGCCCGTAGAACTGCAACGCTAGGCTGACCCGTGTGACGAGCGAACCAGCGGGCACGGACGTTCCGGGGTACGAGGCGGCCCGTGGCGAGCTCGTCGAGGTGGTCGCCCGGCTCGAGGCGGGTGGGGCCAGCCTGGAGGAGTCCCTGGCCCTGTGGGAGCGCGGCGAGCAGCTAGCAGCCATCTGCCAGCAGCACCTGGACGGCGCCCGGGTCCGACTCGACGCGGCGACTGGGCACCTGGACACCGGCGACAGCTGACCGACGCCGGGCGGCACGGACCGCTGCGGCACCGCTGCGATCCCTGGCCGGAGCCTGGGGTCCAAGGTCTGCCTCAGCCGGCCCTCAGGGCACCTGCTAGCTCGGCGAGCTCGGCCCAGCCGGCCGTCCCGTCCACCACGACGGTGACCGGCCCGACCGTGCGCAGGAGCGCGCGGCGTTGCCCGCTGTCCCCGGTGAACTGCTGCCAGCCGACCCCGCCGATGCTCGAGGTTCCAGTCCGCACGGGCGCGTCCAGCACCGCCGACAGCGCGTCGGGCGCCGGGCCGTTGGTCTGCTCCACGCCGGCATATCTCGTGTCCGGCGTCACATATCCGACATGCCAACGCGTGACCCCAGGAACCCCGGTCCGCTCCGGCGGGTCGTAGTAGACGGACGTGGCCTGCCAACGGTCGCTCAGGCCGACCGGGCGAACCAGCGGGAAGGGTGGCGTCCCGATCGTGGCCTGGGCGTAGGTCCCCGGCACGTCGGCGAGCCGGACCTGCTGACCGTGCGGCCGGACGGTGATCAGCACGACCAGGGCGACCAGGGCGACCACCACGCCCATCGACCGGGCCATGTCCGCGAGGGTCTCGAACCCGTGGCGCCGAACCGGGCTCAAGCGTTCGTCCGGTCCACGAAGGGCACCCGTCGCCGACGGGTGACCTCGCCGATCGCGGCCCACTCGGCGCCGCCGAGGCGGGCGACCGGGCGCAGGAGCTCGACGCGGGCGCGGCCGTCCCGGGTGACGCTCTCATCGATTGCCAGGTGCACCACCCGGCCGAAGACGACAGTGCAGGCCCGGTCATCGGTGCCGAATGCGTGGAACCCTTCGACGACGCACTCGAGCGCGGCCGGCGAGGCGGCCACCCTCGGCGGACGGACCCGCCTGGACGGCTCCCGCTCGATACCCAAGGCGTCGAACTCCCCCAGCGAGCGCGGGTAGTCCGTGGCCGTCGCGTTCACCAGCTCGGCAAGGGCCTCGGTGGCCACCCCGACAACGAACTCGCCGGTCTCCTCGACATTGCGCAGGGTGTCCTTGCGACCCACCGAGGTGAACTGGACCACCGGCGGGTCCTGGCTGGAGACCGTGAAGAACGAATGCGGGGCCAGGTTGTCGACGCCTGACGCTGAGGTCGACGACACCCAGGCAATCGGCCTCGGCACCACCAAAGAGGTGAGCCACGCGTAGACAGCCGCCGGCCCTATGCCCACCGGGTCGAGCTCGAGACGGGTCATACCGCAGAGCCTGCCACCTCGCCCCCCGGTAGCATCCCCCCGGGCGGACCAAGCCGGCCCGCCCGCGCCGATGGAGGGACCGACGATGGCTGCCGAACGCGACGTGCCCGACCGTAACCTCGCCCTGGAGCTCGTGCGGGTGACTGAGGCTTCAGCGATGGCCGCCGGTCGATGGGTAGGCCGCGGAGACAAGAACGGAGCCGACGGGGCTGCCGTGCGCGCCATGCGCCGGCTCATCGCGTCGGTGTACATGAACGGTGTGGTGGTCATCGGGGAGGGCGAGAAGGACGCCGCTCCCATGCTCTTCAACGGCGAGCACGTCGGAACCGGTGAGGGCCCGGAGGCCGACGTCGCCGTGGACCCCATCGACGGCACCACACTGTGCGCTAAAGGGATGGGAAACGCCATCGCGGTGCTCGCCGTGGCCGAGCGGGGCTCGATGTACGACCCGTCGGCCGTCTTCTACATGGAGAAGCTGGTGACAGGCCCGCAGGCCGCCGACTTCGTGGACATCACAGCCCCGGTAGGGGTCAACGTGCGGCGGGTAGCCAAGGCCAAAGGTGAGAAACCGGCCGACGTGACTGTGTGCATCCTGGACCGCCCGCGGCACGACAAGATCGTCCGCGAGGTGCGCGCCACCGGCGCGCGGATCAAGTTCATCTCAGACGGTGACGTGGCCGGCGCGATCATGGCGGCCCGCGAGGGAACCGGCGTCGACCTGCTGCTGGGCATCGGCGGCACCCCCGAGGGGATCATCTCGGCCTGTGCGATGCGCTGCCTCGGCGGGGTGATCCAGGCCAGACTGTGGCCGCGCGACGACGACGAGCGACGAAAGGCCATCGAGGCGGGCCACGACCTCGACCGCGTGCTGACCACCGAGGACCTGGTCACCAGCGACAACGTGTTCTTCGTCGCGACGGGGATCACCGACGGTGAGCTGCTGCGGGGTGTGCGCTACCACGGCGGCGGCGCCGAGACGTACTCCTTGGTGATGCGCAGCAAGAGCGGCACGATCCGCTCACTGGCCAGCGAGCACAAGTTCGACAACACCAGCGAGTACGCGGCGGTGAACTTCGAGCCCCCAGCCGGGCGATAGCCGGCCATGGCCCGCGGCGCCCCCGGCCACGGCGGCGCCCGGAGCTACCGTGCCGCGGTCCGCGCGGCGGTCCGTGCTGGCGCTCGTGCCCGCATCGGCCTGGCCGACGGCGGGGCGGTCGTGCCCCGGATGACCACGTGCGTGGGGACGATGTCCTCTGACGGCGCCGCCTCCCCCCGCAGCTCGGCCAGGATGTGGCCGACCGCCAGGACACCTTGCTCGGTGACCGGCTGGGCCACCGTCGTCAGGTCGAGCATCTCGGCCATCTCGTGGTCGTCGAAGCCGACGACGGACACATCCTCCGGGCAGCGCAGCCCGGCCCGGCGGATCGCACGCAGCGCGCCGAACGCCATCTCGTCGGACTGGGCGAACACCGCCGTCGGTGGCTGCTTGGAAGACAGCAGCGAGGCCATCGCCCGCTCGCCGCCGCCGAGAGTGAAGCCGCCGTCGACCTGCAGCGACTCGTCGTAGTCGAGCCCAGCACTGGTCAGGGCGGACAGGTAACCTCGGCGGCGGTCCTCGGGCGCGGTGAACTTCGCGGGCTCGATGCCGGCACCGTGGATCATCGCTATCCGGTGGTGGCCGAGGTTGATCAGGTGGTTGACGGCCTTGCTGGCTCCCCCGACGTCGTCGATCCGCACCGACGAGAAGCCTGGCACCGAAGCGCCCACCATGGCAGTCGGCAGCCGCAGTCCGGCGATCGCCTCGATCTCCGACTCCGTCAGCGGCAGCGACAGCACCAACATCGCGTCGACCCGGCGCCGCACGGGGAGCTCGGCGAAGAACCGGCGTCGGCTCTCCTCGGCGCCGACCGTGTAGAGCAGGAGATCCAGACCGGACTGTCGAAGCGCCGTCTCGGCCCCACTGATCACCTGGCCGAAGAACCACCGGCCCACGTACGGCACCACGACCCCGACCGTGCTGGTGCGCCCAGTGGCAAGACTGGACGCGCTCGGTGAGACCACATAGTCAAGGGCCCTGGCGGCGTCGCGGACGCGCTCCCTGGTGACCTCTGAGACATTGGGCAGCCCCCGCAGCGCACGGGAGACGGTCGCTGTCGAGACGCCAGCCCTTGCAGCCACGTCCTCGATGCTCACCGTCATGCGCAATGGGCTCCTCGTCGTTGCACGGGGCGTGCAGGTTGCAGAAAATCTAGAGCCGTGACCGGGGACAAGCAAGCGCTTACAGTTTCTTTGCCGCATCCACTGGACGCGGCGGAGGGCCAGGTGCCAGATTGTGGCACCTTGGAAGCGCTTGCAGCGCCATCGCTTGCAACCCGGACTGCGGAGAGCCACGACCATGGAGCCCGACCTCCTTGCCCGGATGGACCGGTGGCTGCCGGACCTGACGGCAGGCCTTGCCGAGGTCTACGACGACCCCGGCCTCCCCGACCGGGTCGTCGCGCTTTTGGTCAAGGCCCACGCCGAACGCCCCGGGCGCCTGCGGGCGCGAGACGCTGCCCGGGTGCTGCGACCGGACTGGTTTCAGCTGCCGTCGACGATCGGCTACGCCGCCTACGCCGACCGCTTCGGCACGGACCTGCCCGGAGTTCGCGCGCGGGTCCCCTACCTCGCCGAGCTCGGCGTGACCTACCTGCACCTCATGCCGCTGCTCAAGCCGCGCCCAGGAGCCAACGACGGCGGGTATGCAGTGATGGACTACCGCCGCGTTGCCGACGAGCTCGGCACGATGGACGACCTGTCCGATCTCGCCTGCACACTGCACGAGCACGGGATCAGTCTCACCCTCGACCTCGTCCTCAACCACGTGGCCAGAGAGCACGAGTGGGCCGCCAGGGCCCGCGCCGGCCAAGAGCGGTTCCGGCGGTACTTCCGGTTCTTCGCCGACCGCACCGAGCCCGACCGCTACGAGCGGGACCTGCCCGAGGTCTTCCCCGCCTTCGCGCCGGGGAACTTCACCTGGGATGACCAGGCCGCTGCCTGGGTGTGGACCACCTTCAACGCCTGGCAGTGGGACCTGGACTGGTCGAACCCGGACGTGTTCTGCGAGTTCGTGGAGATCGTGCTCTTCCTGGCCAACCAGGGCGTCGACTGCCTGCGCCTGGACGCGATCGCGTTCTTGTGGAAGCGGCTGGGTACGAACTGTCAGAACCAGCCGGAAGTCCATGCGATCACCCAGGCCCTGAGAGCCGCCGCGCGGATCGCCGCACCGTCGATGATCTTCAAGGCCGAGGCAATCGTCGGTCCTGTGCAGGTCGTGGAGTACCTGGGAACGGGCCGGCGTGAGGGACGGGTCTGTGACCTGGCCTACCACAACACCTTGATGGTGCAGATCTGGTCTGCGTTGGCCTCCCGCGACTGCCGCCTCCTGGTGCGCTCGCTGCAGGGCTTCCCGGCCAAGCCGACGACCACCGCCTGGGCCACGTACCTGCGTTGCCATGACGACATCGGCTGGGCGATCGACGACGCGGACGCCGCAGCCGTCGGGTGGGACGGCCGCCTGCACCGAGCGTTTCTGTCGGACTTCTACGCCGGGCTGACCGATGGCTCGTTCGCCAGCGGCGAGGTGTTCCAGGACAACCCTGCCACCGGTGACCGCCGGATCAGCGGGACAGCGGCCAGCCTGGCCGGGCTCGAACGCGCCCTCGGCGGGCCCGACCCGGCAGCGGTCGACGAGGCTATCTCGCGACTGCTGTGCGCCCACGCGCTGCTCTTCGGCTTCGGGGGCCCGCCGTTGCTGTACATGGGTGACGAGATCGGGCTGTGCAATGACCGTGCCTTCGCCGACGACGCCCAGCACGCCGACGACAACCGCTGGCTGCACCGCCCGGCCATGCCTTGGGACCTCGCGGAGCGTCGCGCGGACCCGGCCAGCGTGCAGGGTCGGCTGTTCGCGGGCATCCGGCACCTGGCTGCCACGCGCGCAGGCCTTCCCGCCTTGCACGCCGCCGTCGAGTCCTCCGTCCACGAGACCGGCAACCCGTCGGTCCTGGTGACGGTTCGCCGGCACGCCGCCGGAACCGTGGTGCAGGTGTTCAACGTCTCCGAGCATCAGCAGTCGGTCCACTGCTCAGCGCTGACCCGGCACGACAGCGTGGGACCGTGGGCCAGTGCCATCGACCGGCTGAGCGGCAGGACCGTCGACCTGACGGCGTCGACGGTGATCCTGCCTGCCTACGCTGCCTGGTGGCTCACGAAAGCCTGACAAGCCCCCCTGGCTCAGGGCGGGTCGCAGGCGCGCCTGCAGCTAGCGCAGGACGATCCGCAGGACCACCGAGGTGTCTGCGCCGCTCTGGTGCACCGACAGGCCGACGGCGGCGAGGTGCTCCGCCTCCTGCTGGGTCGCTGACGTGAGGACCTTGGAGCCCAGGTCAGCCCAGATCTTCGTCAGGTCGACGAATCCGACCAGCTGGGCGCCAGCCGGGTCTGCCACGGCCTGGGAGTACAGCGGGTTCGCGCTGATCGCTTGGCCGGTCCCGGCAGCGTCCACCGCGTTCTGGGTCGACCCGACGTAGAAGACACCACCTGCGACGCTCTCGCCCAGCACCGGCGCCCGTGCACCCATCCCGTGCAGGATCTTGTCGAACACCGCCTTCGCCGCTGCGGGGTCGCCCGACGTGGAGGCCGCGACCACCACCGGTGCGTGGCTGAGGTCCCCGCCGACGCTCAGGTCGACCTCGGAACCGAGAAGCTTTTGCAGGTCACCCGGAATATCGAGCCCCACGTTCTGGTGCAGCTGGCGAAACAGGTTCGCGTACACGGGGTTCGCTGCGAGCTGCTTCCAGCCTGCCGCAAGCCGGGCGTCCACCCCGCTGATCGCTACCACCCCGACCGCACCCCGGGCGACGTGGTCGATCCCGCGCACTGGGGAGACGGCTGGAGAGATCCCGCCACCCAGTGACGCCGCCTGAATCTCGATCGACCCGTCGGCGGCGTGCACACCCAGGACGAACCTGCCTTGGTAGGCGCTGTCGACCAGCGCACCAAGCCCGCCGGCGCCGCCGAGCAGGCCAACCGCGCCACTGGCGCCCGCCCTCGAGGCCAGCTGTCTGTTGACCAGCGCCCGCTCGGCGGTGGCATCGGCCCATCCGGTGATGACTTCGTCCGAACCCAACCCAGCGACGTCCGACAGGTACTGCGAGCTCTGTCCCAACGGCGAGCTCGAGGCGGCCGCGACCGCCCGGTGGGCCGCACCCGGGGACTGCGGGGATACCACGACATACCCGTCGGCGAAGGCGTAGTCGAAGCCACGGGACGACGAGGCGTGTCTGATCTTCTCCAAAGCCGCTGCCGCGGCCGTGTCGTCGCTCTCCTGCAGCACGACCAGGTCATCAACCGTGCCTGGGACGGTCGAGCTGGGAACTGTCGCCACCGCGAACCGCTGGCCGAGCCAGGGCTGGACGTCCGCCGCGTAGGACAGTGTGCTCGAGCCCGACCCGGACTCGAGCAGCCGGCGGACCAGCCAGCCTCCGAAGTCGGTGTCGGTGCCCTGGAGCTGGGCGCTGCGGGGGAACTTCTGGAGCAGCTTGTACAGCTCGATCTTCTGCCCTGCCGACGGGTCCAGGTCGACCTTGACGAAGGCGATCGTCGAGGCGGGCAGGACGTCCTCCGGCTGGGCGCCCCCACCGTTGAAGGCGTTGAAAGCCGCCACAGCTGCGCCACCGGCGGCGATGACTGCGACCGCGGCAACGCCGGCCACCAGCGCTGTGCGTCGACGCCGTCGCGGGGACAGCGCGACTCCGGTCTCGCTGCTCAAGATCTCCACGGCCGGCGCCGCGCCGAACAGCGCGCCGTGGCCCGGCCACGCGTCGCGCGAGGCTCCCTGCGCCTCGGGTGCCGCACCCTGCTGCCCGGACGTGCCGGGGCCCACCCCGAACTGGCTCACGGCCCCGGTGCTCCCTACTGTCGCCGACCCACGCCGGGCTGTCTTGATCGATATCGGACCCGCGGACGGCGAACTGAACACCGGCGGAGCGGGGATCTACCCTTGACCGCATGGCCGACTTCCTGTTCAGCGAGATGCTGCCGACCGGCGCGGACGACACGACCTACCGACTGCTGACCAGGGATGGCCTGCGCGTGTCCACAGCCGCCGGCCAGTCCTTCCTCGACGTCCGCCCGGACGCCCTGACCCGGCTGGCCTACGAAGCGATGCACGACATCGCGCACTACCTGCGGCCGGCCCACCTGCGCCAGCTTCGCTTGATCCTGGACGACCCCGAGTCCTCGGCGAACGACCGGTTCGTCGCGCTGGACCTGCTCAAGAACGCGAACGTCGCCGCCGGTGGTGTGCTGCCGATGTGCCAGGACACCGGCACGGCGATCGTGGTGGGCAAGAAGTCAGAGCGTGTCCTGACCGGCGGTGGTGACGAGGAGGCCCTGGCCCGCGGCGTCTACGACGCATACACCCGTCTGAACCTGCGCTACAGCCAGCTCGCACCGCTGACCATGTGGGACGAGAAGAACACCGGCACGAACCTGCCCGCCCAGATCGAGCTGTACGCGGCCGAGTCCCACGGCGAGCCGTCCTACTCGTTCCTGTTCATGGCCAAAGGTGGCGGCTCGGCCAACAAGTCATACCTGTACCAGGAGACCAAGGCTGTCCTCAACCCCGACTCGATGCTGCGGTTCCTCGACGAGAAGCTGCGAGCGATCGGGACCGCAGCGTGCCCTCCGTACCACCTGGCGATCGTGGTGGGCGGCACCTCGGCCGAGTACGCCCTGAAGACGGCGAAGTACGCGAGCGCGAAGTACCTGGACACACTGCCCACGGCAGGCTCTGCGGCCGGTCACGCGTTCCGGGACCTGGAGATGGAGGCGCAGGTGCTGGGCCTTACCCAAGGGTTCGGGATCGGAGCGCAGTTCGGCGGCAAGTACTTCTGCCACGACGTCAGGGTGGTGAGGCTGCCCCGTCACGGGGCATCCTGCCCGGTCGCCATCGCGGTGTCCTGCTCCGCCGACCGTCAGGCGAGGGCCAAGATCACCGCCGAGGGCGTCTTCCTGGAGCAGCTGGAGCGCGACCCTGCGCAGTACCTGCCGGAGACCACGGCCGAGCACCTCCCCGACCAGGTCGTCCGGGTAGATCTCAACCAGCCCATGGACCGGATCCGCGCCACCCTGACGAAGTACCCGGTCAAGACACGGCTGTCCTTGTCCGGGCCGCTGGTCGTTGCCCGGGACATCGCGCACGCCAAGATCAAGGAGCGCCTGGACGCCGGCGAGGCGATGCCCGGCTACCTGCGGGACATGGCGGTCTACTACGCCGGGCCGGCCAAGACGCCGGCGGGCTACGCATCGGGCTCGTTCGGCCCGACGACAGCCGGCCGCATGGATTCCTATGTCGAGCAGTTCCAGGCGGCCGGTGGTTCGCTCGTCATGCTGGCCAAGGGGAACCGCTCGTCCGCGGTCACCGAGGCCTGCGCCGCGCACGGCGGCTTCTACCTCGGTTCCATCGGCGGCCCCGCGGCGCGGCTCGCCCAGGACTGCATCAAGGCTGTCGAGGTCCTGGAGTACGAGGAGCTCGGTATGGAAGCAGTCTGGCGGATCGAGGTCGAGGACTTCCCGGCCTTCGTCGTCGTCGACGACAAGGGCAACGACTTCTTCGCCGAGGTGTCCCGGCCCGTCACCCTGACGATCGGACGCTGACCGCCGGCCTCGATCAGCGGCAGTATGTGGCCATGACGAGCTACCGGGTCGAGCACGACACCATGGGCGAGGTCCTGGTTCCCGCCGATGCACTGTGGGGTGCCCAGACCCAGCGGGCTGTGGCCAACTTCCCGGTGAGCGGGCAACGACTGGCACCGGAGCTGGTCCGATGCCTCGCGCTGGTCAAGTGGGCCGCCGCCGGGGTCAACGGCGAGCTCGGAGTCTTGCCGCCAGCCACCGCGGCCGCGATCGAGGAGGCCGCCGCGGAGATCGTCGACGGGGCGCACGGCGATCAGTTCCCGGTGGACGTCTTCCAGACCGGCTCTGGGACGTCCTCGAACATGAACATGAACGAGGTGCTTGCCACGCTGGCAGGCCGCAGGCTCGGAGAGTTGTTGCACCCCAACGACATTCTCAACGCGTCTCAGTCGAGCAACGACGTGTTCCCCTCGGCGATCCACCTGGCGGCGCTGGACCTCGCCACCCGTGCCGTCCTGCCCGCCCTGGACGAGCTCGCCGGTGCGCTCGACGCCAAGGCCGAACGGTTCCACGACGTCGTCAAGGCGGGCCGCACGCATCTGATGGATGCAGTGCCGGTGATGCTCGGGGCGGAGTTCGCCGGGTATGCCTCGCAGATCCGTGTCGACCGCGAACGGATCGCTTCGACACTGCCGCGGGTGGCCGAGATCCCGTTGGGAGGAACCGCAGTAGGCACGGGTCTGGGCACGCCACCGGGATGGCGAGCTCTAGTGGTCGAGCGGCTGGCGAACCTTTCGGGCCTGCCCGTCATCCCAGCGCGCGACCCGATGGCTGCCCAGTCGGCGCGAGACTCCCTCGTCGAGCTGTCAGGTCAGCTCAAAGTACTCGCCGTCAGCCTGACCAAGATCTGCAACGACCTGCGCTGGATGGGGTCGGGTCCGCGAGCCGGGCTGGGCGAGCTCAGGCTGCCCGATCTTCAGCCCGGTTCGTCGATCATGCCGGGCAAGGTGAACCCGGTAGTTCCCGAGGCGGTGCTCCAGGTGTGTGCGCAGGTCATCGGCAACGACGCAGCGATCACGTGGGCTGGGGCGGCAGGCGCGTTCGAGCTCAACGCCATGCTGCCGTTGATCGCCCACAACCTCCTGCAGTCGATGCGGATTGTCGTTGCGGCGTCAGGACTTTTGGTTCACCGGTGCATTGACGGCATCGAGCCGGACAGGCAGCGCATGCTGGCTATGGCCGAGGCATCACCTGCCATAGCAACCCCGCTGAACGCCTATCTCGGCTACGAGGAGGCTGCCGCCGTTGTGAAGCAGGCGCTGGCCGAGGGCAAGCCCATCCACCAGGTCGTGGTCGACCGGGGGCACCTCGAGTCCGGCCGCATTACCGCGGACCAGCTGGCCAAGGCGCTGGACGTGAGGCAGATGGCCAACGGTGCCTGACCGGCCGTGCCCCGCTGCCGTCGCACTAGTACCAGTAGTGCGCCTGCCAGAAACTCCATGCGCCACAAGGGTTTCCGTAGGAGTAGGCGATGTATTCCAGGCCCCAGGCGATTTGCGTCGCGGGGTCGGTACGCCAGTCCGAGGCCACCGATGCCATTTTGCTTCCGGGGGACGCCTGCGGGATTCCATAGGCCCCACTGCCGTTCTGTGCCGTGACCGCCCACCCGCTCTCGCGGGTCCACAGGCTGTCCAGGCACTGCCACTGAGCTCCACTCCACCCGCGGGCGGCGGCCATCTTCTCGCCGACCGCGCGGGCCGAGCCCGAGTACACCGGGCGTGAGGGAGCCGACCGGGTCGCGCGGATGGCCGCCAGTACGCGCGATGCCCTGTCCGACGCCTTCTGCAGTGCCGCCAGCTGCAGCGACGCGGCGAGCGACTTGGCCTGGAGGGCAGACAGTGCCGCGAACTGCTCGGAGCGGGCGGTATGCAGCAGCGCGAGCTCGGCCGCCGAGGGCAGCGACGTGCTCCCTGCGGGAGCCTGGGCCGGGAACAGGAACACGCTGTTGTCGTTGGTGGCCATGAGTTCGAACGTGAGAGTTGATGCGCGGGAGGCGTGTGTTGATGGCTCCTGTGCATCGGCCGCGGGCACGTGCGTGCCGACGGCCAGCGCGGTTGCCGCAACGGCTGCGGCAGCAGTGCCGACCCCCCGGATCGGGATCCGGTTCATCGAGCGGTGTCCTTCCAGCGCTCCGCCTGCCACGCATCCGTGGCGGGCGATCTTCACCCGTGCTCTGGATCGCCGCGGCTGGCCGGGGATGCGGTGATCCATGTCCCGGGACGCCTCAGTCGTTGGGCGGGCATTCCGGGACGGCGTACGGTCGGTTGCCTTGTGGCACGGGGCGCGAACACCCCTCCATCGAAAAGCTCAGATGTCCTACACGTCGCTTGAGATCGCTCTGGTGATGCATCGCGACGACCGTACGCAGGGTCTGACAGACCTCCACCTTGGCCGATCAAGGCCGCGCCCGCAAGTTGGCGACCCGTGCCGTCGGTCACACTGCGTATTCGGTAACGGCGCGTGTGCGCTGCGTCACACGAGCGGCGTCGGCGAACCACTACCCACGGTGACGAAGTGACAGGTGGGACGGATGGTTACGGCTGACCGGCCTCGCCAGGTCGACCCTGTCAACCCGGAAGGTCTTCCAGCATCTCGGTGACCAGCGCGGCGATCGGCGAGCGCTCACTGCGGGTCAGCGTCACGTGCGCGAAGAGGGGGTGCCCGCGCAGCTTCTCCACCACTGCCACAACACCATCGTGGCGGCCGACGCGAAGGTTGTCCCGCTGAGCGACGTCATGGGTCAGCACCACCCGCGAGCCCGATCCGATCCGCGACAGAACCGTCAGTAAGACGTTGCGCTCCAACGACTGTGCTTCGTCGACGATGACGAAGGCATCGTGCAAGGAGCGTCCACGGATGTGGGTCAGAGGCAGCACTTCGAGCATTCCGCGGTCGACGACCTCGTCGATCACGTCCTGAGTCGTGACGGCCCCCAGGGTGTCGAAGACAGCCTGACCCCATGGCCCCATCTTCTCGGCCTCAGTTCCGGGCAGGTAGCCGAGGTCCTGGCCACCGACTGCGTACAGCGGTCTGAAGACCACGACCTTGCGATGCTGGCGGCGTTCCAGTACCGACTCAAGTCCGGCGCACAGGGCTAGCGCGGACTTGCCCGTGCCGGCCCGTCCCCCTAGCGAGACGATGCCGATCTCGTGGTCCAGCAACAGATCCAGGGCGATGCGCTGCTCCGCGCTACGCCCGTGCAGGCCGAATGCCTCGCGGTCTCCTCGCACCAACCTGACCTGCTTGTCGCTGGTCACCCGGCCCAGCGCGCTGCCGCGTTCGGACAGCAGCACCAGCCCGGTGTGACATGGCAGCTGTCGGGCCTGGTCGAGCTCGATGCGCTCCTGCTCATACAGGCGGTCGATGTCACCGGAGGCGACCTCGATCTCGGACATCCCGGTCCAGCCGGACTCGACCGCGAGCTCGGCCCGGTACTCCTCCGCGGCAATTCCCACCGCCGAGGCCTTCACCCGCATGGGAAGGTCCTTGGACACCAAGGTGACGTCGCAGCCCTCAGCCGCCAGGCTGCGGGCGACTGCCAGGATCCGAGAGTCGTTGTCCCCCAGACGGAATCCGGCCGGCAGCACAGCCGGGTCAGTGTGATTCAGCTCGACGCGCAGGCTGCCTCCGGCGTCGTTCAGCGGGATCGGCTCGTCCAGGCGACCGTGACTGACCCTCAGGTCGTCCAGGAGGCGCAAAGCCTGCCGGGCGAAGTAGCCCAGCTCAGGATGCGCGCGCTTGGCCTCCAGCTCGGTCACCACGACGACCGGGAGCACGACCTCGTGCTCGTCGAAGCGCAGCAGCGCATGCGGGTCGCTCAGCAGCACGCTGGTGTCGAGCACGTACGTGCGACGGCCGGTTGAGGCGGCCGGACCACGACGACGGGGGGAAGCGGCGGGAGAAGCCACGGTCGCACTCCTCGACGGACGCGCACCGCATCCGGAAGTCAGCCTCGCACGATTGGCCGGGACCGGGCCGCGGGGCCTGGTGCCGGCCCCCTGCTCGCTGCGTCAGCATGCGGTAGTGGGCCTCCCGGACGCACCAGCCGGTGCTGAGGCGTCACCTGGACGGTACGACCGGTTTGTCGCGGATGCGCAGCGCCACGCCGTCCACCATCTGGTCAGGCGAGGGTCAGGCGCCGTACCGGCGGTGCCGTGCGGTAAAGGCGCGCAGGGCGCGCAGGAAGTCGACCTTGCGGAAGTCGGGCCAGAACGCCTCGCAGAAGTAGAACTCTGAGTGGGCGCTCTGCCAGAGCAGAAACCCGGACAGTCGCTGTTCACCGGAGGTTCGGATGACCAGGTCCGGATCGGGCTGGCCGCGGGTGTAGAGGTGCTCGGCGATGTGCTCAGCGTCCAGAACTTCGGCCAGCTCCTCGATCGAGGTCCCGCGCCCGGCGTGCTCGGTGAGCAGCGAGCGCACGGCGTCGGCGATCTCCCGCCGACCCCCGTATCCGACCGCCACGTTGACCATGATCCCGGTGTTGTCCGCGGTGGAGTCGGCGGCCGCCTTCAGCTGGGCGGCGGTCTGGTCGGGCAGCAGGTCCAGGGAGCCCATCGGGTGGACCCGCCAGCGCCCGGTGGCCGCAAGCTGACGGACGGTGTCTTCGATGATCGCGAGCAGCGGGGCCAGCTCCTCCTGCGGGCGGCCGAGGTTGTCCGTCGAGAGCAGCCACAGCGTGACCACCTCGACCCCGACCTCCTCGCACCAGCCGAGGAAGGTCTCGATCTTGTCGGCTCCGGCCTGGTGGCCACCCTCGGTGGTCTTGCCGACCTCGCGAGCCCAGCGCCGGTTCCCGTCGAGGATCACCCCGACGTGGCGTGGGATACCCCCCTCCGGCAGGGAGGCAGCCAGCCGACGCTCGTAGGCGCCGTAGAGCACGTGGGACAGACCCATGCGACAGCGCACCTCTCCGTTCGACCGGCGTTAGCGTACCGCCGACCCCATCGGGCCGCGTAGCCTTGGCAGGGTGATCCGCGCGCCGCAACCCCCGACTGCTGTCCCTGACGTCGGTCCGAGCGGACCCGTGACCAGGCCCGTACTGCGGGGCTGGCTGCATCTGGGCGCCGCTCCGGCGGCGTTGGCAGCGGCCATCGTGCTGGTGTGCCTGTCCAGGGGGCCCGCCGAGATCGCTTCCTCGTCGATCTACGCGACCAGCGCCGTGCTGTTGTTCACCGTCAGCGCGGTCTACCACCGGGGCCGCTGGTCACCGCCCGTCCTCGCGGCGCTGAAGCGCTTCGACCACGCGAACATCTTCCTGATCATCGCGGGCACGTATACCCCCTTCGCCGTCCTGCTGCTCGAGGGCGGGTCGCGCACCGTGCTGCTGGCCATCGTGTGGACCGGCGCCGGGCTGGGGATCGGCTTTCGCGTGTTCTGGCTAGGTGCGCCGCGGTGGCTGTACGTGCCTGCGTACCTGGCCCTGGGCTGGGTCGCCGTGTGGTACCTGCCCCAGTTCACCACCAGCGGCGGGATCGCGGTCCTGGTGCTGCTCGCGGCCGGCGGCCTGCTCTACACCGCAGGAGGGATCGTCTACGGAACCAAACGCCCGAACCCGTCCCCCACCTGGTTCGGTTTCCACGAGGTCTTCCACTCCCTGACCGTGCTCGCTTTCGTCCTGCAGTACATCGCGATCTCTATCGTCACCTACCGGCACTGACCGACCTGCCGGGCTGAAGGCCCACGGTCGGACCCGGGCCGAGGAGACGACTACCCCCTGACGGGGCGAGCCGGCGACGAAACCACCGGAAGCTGATCAGATCTTCGGGCTCGGAAATGAGTCCGCCGAACTGGTCTTATGGGCCGACCCTTCGCCGGCAGCGGTGTCGGGGACGTGTCCCGGGGCGGTCCCTGTCACGGTCGGGGGATCTGGCGGGGCAGGCTCGGGCACCGCGGGCTTCGGATCGCGCAGTGTTCATCTTCTCGGGACTTCGTCCCACTGCCAACCACCGCGACCACCCAGTACGGTGAGCATCCGGTGAGCATCCGGTGGGCACGGTGGGCGTGAGGACGAGGAGTCGACTGATGGCGAAGACGTTCAGCGGTGTGGTCAACATCGACATCCGGGACTCGGTGCCCGACTGGGCACCCTTCGAGCCTCCACGGGCTCCCGACGGCGCCCCGAGTGTGCTGTACATCGTGCTGGACGATGTCGGATTCTCGGCGATGTCGTGCTACGGCGGACCCGTCCCGACGCCGAACATCGACCGCATCGTCGCGAGGGGGCTTCGCTACACCCAGTGGCACACCACCGCTCTGTGCTCGCCTACGCGCTCGTGCCTGCTCACCGGCCGAAACCACACCCGCAACTCCATGGCCTGCATCACCGAGGCGGCATCTGGCTTCCCGAACGCCAGTGGGACCATTCCCCCCGAGAACGGCATGATCTCCGAGATCCTGGCGGAGCGCGGCTGGAACACCTACATCGTGGGCAAGTGGCACCTGTGCCCCGACGCGGAGATGAACCTCGCATCGACGCGCCGCAACTGGCCCACCGGACGTGGGTTCGAGCGCTTCTATGGGTTCCTGGGGGCCGAGACGAACCAGTGGTACCCCGACCTCATCCACGACAACCACCCCGTAGACCAGCCGGCCACGCCCGAGCAGGGCTACCACCTGACCGATGACCTCACCGACAAGGCTCTGGAGTTCATCAAGGACGCCAAGGTCATCGCACCTGAGAAGCCGTTCTTCCTCTACTACGCACCCGGGGCGTGCCACGCGCCGCACCACGCCCCGGTGGAGTGGATTGAGAAGTTCGCCGGCCAGTTCGACATGGGCTACGAGGCCATCCGCGAGCAGACGTTGGCCCGCCAGACTGCCCTCGGGATCGTCCCGGCCGGTACCCAGCTGCCGCCGGTGAACCCGCTGGGCACGTCCGAGACCGTGACCGGACCTGACGGGCTGCCGTTCCCGGCGCTCGACGTCACCAGGCCGTGGGACAGCCTGTCCGGTGAGGAGAAGCGCCTCTTCGCCCGGATGGCCGAGGTCTATGCCGGGTTCATGGCGCACACCGACCACCACATCGGGCGGCTGCTGGACTACCTGGAGGAGACCGACCAGCTGGACAACACCCTGGTGATCGTGGTCTCGGACAACGGGGCCAGCGGCGAGGGTGGGCCCGACGGCTCGGTCAACGAGAACAAGTTCGCCAACGGCATGCCCGACGACCTCGCCGCGAACCTCGCGCAGATCGACGAGCTCGGTGGTCCGAAGACGTACAACCACTACCCCAACGGTTGGGCGATGGCGTTCAACACTCCGTTCAAGATGTGGAAGCGGTACGAGTTCAACGGGGGCACGTCGGATCCGTGCATCGTCTCGTGGCCGAAGGGAATCGCCTCCGGGGGCCAGATCAGGACCCAGTACCACCATGCAGTCGACCTGGTGCCGACAATCCTCGACGTTCTCGGCGTACAGGCTCCCGAGCGGATCAAAGGACACACTCAGTCGCATTTCGACGGAGTCAGCATGCGCTCCAGCTTCGACGCCCCGGACGCACCGTCCACCCGGTCCACACAGTTCTACTCGATGCTGGGATCGCGCGGGATCTGGCACGACGGCTGGAAAGCGGTCACGACGCACCCGACCCTGAGCGGCTGGAGCCACTTCGAAGACGACCGGTGGGAGCTGTACCACACCGACGTGGACCGCTCGGAGACGCACGACCTGGGCGAGCAGGAACCGGGCAAGCTTCGCGAGATGGTGAGCCTTTGGTACGCCGAGGCGGGCGCGAACGGCGCGTTCCCTCTGGACGACCGGGGAGCCCTCGAGATCATCCTCACCCCCAGGCCGGTCCTGTCACCCAGCCGCGACCGCTACGTCTACTACCCCGGCACCGCGGAGGTGCCCGAGTCGCAGTCGGTGAACATCCGCAACCGCTCGTACGTGATCGGCGCTCAGGTGGACCTGCCAAAGCCAGGGGCCCACGGCGTGATCTTCGCGCACGGGGCACGGTTCGGCGGCCATGCCTTGTACGTCAAGGACAACCGGCTGCACTACGTCTACAACTTCGTCGGCATCCAGGAACAGTTGGTCGTCGCCACCGAGGACCTGCCGACCGGGACCAACCTGCTGCTGTCTGCGTCATTCGAAAAGGACGGCCAGGCCGCCCCAGCGGTCGCCACCGGGATTTTGTCGCTGTACCACGGCGACCGGAAGGTCGGTGAGGGGCGCATCCAGACCCAGCCCGGGAAGTTCTCGTTGGCGGGCGAAGGGCTGTGCATCGGCCGAGACGGCGGCGAGGCGGTCACCGACGACTACCCGGGCGAGCTTCCCTGGAGCTTCACCGGCGGGACGATCAAGCGGGTCGCCGTCGATGTCAGCGGCGAGCCGTATGTCGACCTGGAGCGTGAGGCGGCGGCCATGCTCGCACGGGAGTAGCGGCCGACCTGCTCCAGAGCTACAGATCGGACCGGACCCTCATGCAGACGAGCGACGCGGCAGCGAGCCCCGTGCTGACCATGCCCGGAGCTCCGCTGGCCTTCCATGTGATGGCCAAGCCGACCGGTGCGACCTGCAACCTGGATTGTGAGTACTGCTTCTTCCTGTCCAAGGAGATGCTGTATCCCGGTAGCAGGTTCCGGATGGCCGAGGAGCTGCAGGAGACCTACATCCGCCAGCTCCTCGCGGCGCACGTGGGCGCGCCGGAAGTGGTGGTCGCCTGGCAGGGCGGGGAGCCGACGATGATGGGGCTACCGTTCTTCCGGCGCGCCATCGAGCTGCAGGGCAGGTTCGCGTCGCCAGGTCAGCAGATCCTGAACACGCTGCAGACCAACGGAACCTTGCTCGACGACGAGTGGGGGGCGTTTCTGAAGGAGAACGGCTTCCTGGTCGGCATCTCCATCGACGGGCCACGCGACATGCACGACGCTTACCGGGTCGACAAGGGTGGCAAGGCGACCTTCGACCGGGTGATGAAGGGCCTGGACGTGCTCAAAAGGCACGCGGTCGACTGGAACGTCCTGACCACAGTTCACGCCGTCAATGGCGACCACGGCCGGACGGTCTACCGGTTCCTTCGAGATGAGCTCGGCGCGACGTTCATCCAGTACATCCCGATCATCGAGCGTGCCACCGCGGACACGCTGGCGATCGCCGACGCCGGGTGGGGCAGCAGGGTCCATGGACGTCCCCTCTACACCCAGGAGGGCTCGCTGGTCACTCACCGGTCGATCGGTCCTGAGCAGTACGGCCGGTTCATGGTCGATGTGTTCGAGGAATGGGTTCGCCGCGACATCGGCGAGGTCTACGTGCAGGTGTTCGACACCGCGCTGGCGAACTGGTACGGCGAGGGCGGCGGGATGTGCGTGCACGCCGAAACGTGCGGGCAGCAGCTTGCCCTGGAGCACAACGGGGACATGTACTCCTGCGACCACTACGTCGAGCCGGGCTACCTGCTGGGCAACATCAAGGACAAGACCATGCTCGAGCTGGTCTCCCTGCCTCAGCAGACAAAGTTCGGACAGGACAAACGTGACACCCTGACCAGGTTCTGCCTGGACTGCGACGTCCGCTTCGCCTGCAACGGCGGCTGCCCCAAGGACCGCTTTGCCACCTCCGGCTACGGCGAGCCGGGTCAGCACTACCTGTGCCCGGGCTACAAGGACTTCTTCCACCACGTCCAGGCGCCCATGGAGGCCATGTGCGAGCTGCTGCGCCAAGGCCGCGCACCCTCAGAACTCATGGTCCGCTATGCAGCAGCCGACGCCCAGCGTCCCCGCAACTCCCCGTGCCCCTGCGACAGCGGGAAGAAGTGGAAACACTGCCACGGGGCACCCGACGCTCTGGCCTGACGTCGGCGCGGCCCCGCCGAGGCCGCGGTGGGCCAGGTGGGTCGCCAAGGGTGGACCCCAGTTCAGCTGGGGCCTTCAGCTCGCACCTTGGAGACGTGCTCCATCGCGGCCCGAAGATCCCCGAGCCAGGACTGGGCGTTCTTGCCGACCAGCTTGACGCACCAGGCCAGCGCCTCCGAGCGCGAGCGGGCGACGCCCGCGTCGACCAGGGTGTCCAGGACGAGGCGTTCAGGCTGGCGAAGCCGGGTCATGACCGGGATGGACACGGTGGTGAACAGCTCACGGCGCTCACCGACCTGCACGCCCCAGGCAACCTTGCGGCCGAGGCGGTGCTCCAGCTCGCGGGCGATCTCGATGCGGTTCTCCCGGGTGCGCTCCCGGAACTCCTTGATGCGGCCTGAGACTGCCGCCGCCTGCTCGGCGCTGGACGCCTCGTCGGCAACCGTGGGAGCAGCAAGGGTCCCGACGACCGTGACCTCCTCGCGGTCGACGATGACCTCGACGGGCCCCTCGAACCAGTCCTGAGGCAGCCGGCCCGTGAGCCAGCCTCGGATCTTGTCAACCTGCTCGGCACTGCTTGAAGTGTTCATGTCATCATGATTACACAGTTACGTTGCAAGTCAAGTTCGGGCACCGACTTCCCGGGCGAGCACAGCTGGGTCCGTCGTGGGGACCTTGCACACAAAGCCGACGCAGACATAAGCCGTTGCGTGCCCGTGGATGAGTGGGCGGTCGGCGAGCAGCGGGACGACGTCGCCGGCGTCATCGCCCGAGCCGAGTGCCACGACCAGCCCGGGGGCCGTCCCGAGCAGCGCTGCGCGGCGCAGCGCGCGCCACCCCGGGTCACCGCGATGTCCGACGACCGCGACCTCACGAGGGCCGTCCACCGCCGCCTCCGCGACGGCCAACCCCCAGCCCGCGAAGCGCGGGTACTGACCGGCCAGGGCCGAGTACACGGTGAGTGCGCCTTCGGCTGCTTCACGGTGCCTGCTCGAACCGGTGTAAGCGGACAGCGACAGCAACGCCCCGGCGGCCGCCGCGACACCGGACGGCGTGGCGTTGTCCGTTGGGTCCTGCGGGCGGCGAAGCAGCTGCTCGGCGTCGTCCGCGGTGTCGTAGAAGCTTCCGGCTCCGTCGCTGAAGTGCTCCAGCACCCCGTCGAGCAGCACCCTCGCGTGGATCAGCCACCGCGGCTGACCCGTGACGGCGTACAGACACAGCAGCCCTTCCGCCACGTCGGCCTGGTCGTCCAGGACCCCCGCGTGCCGCCCCGCGACGCCGCCCTTTGAGATCCGGACAACCCGGTCGGTGTGCCCGTCGGCGCCGAGATGGACCTCGACGAGAAGCTGGGCGGCCTCCTCGGCGGCCTGGACCCAGTCCGGCCGGTCGAACACCGCGCCGGCCTCGGACAATGCCGCGATCGCCAACCCGTTCCACGCCGCAACGACCTTGTCGTCACGTCCCGGTTGCGGGCGTCCAGATCGAGCGTCAAAGAGGCGGCCACGAACGCCTTGCCACCTGACCAGGTCCTCGGGGTCCGCGGGCAGCTGCAGCACCGAGGTACCTGCCTCGAAGGTGCCGGCGGGGGTGACGTGCAGCAGCGTCGCCGCCCAGGCGCCGTCATCTGGGCCCAGCACCTGATCCAGCTGGTCAGGGGTCCAGACATAGGTGCTCCCCTCGACGCCGTCGGTGTCCGCGTCCAGGGCCGAGGCGAAACCCCCCTGCGCGGTGCGAAGGTCGCGGACCAGGAACTGCGCGGTCTCCGCGACGACGCGCGCCGCCAGTGGCTCCCCGGCCAGGCGCCACCAGTGCACGTAGACCCGCAGCAGCAAGGCGTTGTCGTAGAGCATCTTCTCAAAGTGCGGGACGACCCAGCCTGCGTCCACGCTGTACCGAGCGAAGCCGCCGCCGAGCTGGTCGTACATGCCGCCGCGGGCCATCGCTTCGCAGGTGCGGGCAACCATGTCCAAGGCCCTGCCCGATCCGGTGCGCGCCCGATGCCGGATCAAGAACTCCAGCACCATCGACGGGGGGAACTTCGGTGCGCCGCCGAAACCGGCGTGGACGGGGTCGAACGTGCGGGCAAGCTCAGCTTCGGCCAGCGCCAGGTCCTGTGCGCTGGGCGCCGCCTGGCCGGACCCACTCGCCATCCTCCCGCGGTCGGCCAACCGCGAGGAGATCTCCCTGGCCGCGTCGACGACCTCGCCGCGCCGTTCCCGCCAGGTCTGGCTGACAGCATCCAGGACCTGGGTCAGGCTGGGCATCCCCGGCCTAGGCTGCGGCGGGAAGTAGGTGCCGGCGTAGAACGGCTCACCTTCGGCGGTCAGAACCGCAGTCAGCGGCCAGCCACCCTGACCGGTCAGAGCCTGGACGGCCTCCATGTACACCGCGTCGACGTCGGGGCGCTCCTCGCGGTCCACCTTGATGTTGACGAACTGCGCGTTCATCAGCTCAGCCGTGGCCGGATCTTCGAACGACTCGTGAGCCATCACATGGCACCAGTGACAGGCCGAGTAGCCCACCGAAAGCAGTACGGGGACGTCACGGCGACGGGCCTCCTCGAACGCCTCCGGTCCCCATTCCTGCCAATCGACCGGATTGTCCTTGTGCTGCAACAGGTATGGGCTCGTCGAGCTGACTAACCGGTTCGGCACGGCGACTCCTCCAGTGTGGTACCGGCGACCTCTGGCCCCATCCTCCCGGGTCCGGGCCAGACACACACCAGGACACATCGGGGCGTCAGGGCCGCCGGGCGCGGGACTCGAACGGGATCCGGTGGCGCGTCGACGAAGCGAGCCTCGCAATACAGTGCCTCTAGTCGTGCTGGCAGTCATGCCGACGCAACCAACCCGGACGGTTGATCCAGGTTCGGCGCTCGGCGTTGGTGACCAGCCGGGCCATCTGTCGTGGGCGTCGTCGAACCGAGGACACTGCGCGACCAGGAACACGACGGAGCAGCGCCCTCAGAACGGTTCGAGGCGGACCCGACGCAGCCAAAGCCCCGCAGCAACGTCGCTTGACGAAACTCCGGGTCGATGAACGTTTACGGCGACATCGTTCGGACCGTCCTGGACATCGCAGGACGCTGCTCGGGCCAGGGCGCCAGCAGCACAGGGCGCCAGCAGCACAGGGCGCTGCTCCCGCGGCAACTGTGTCCGACCGGATCGGTCAGCCAGCCTGTGGCGTCCAGGTGTTGATCAATCGGGGCTATCGGCGCAGCTCCCCGGCCAGCTCGCGGAACTCTTCGACGAGCAGCCCCATGTCCTCGGCCGTGTGGGCCAGCGACACCAGCCACTGCTCGTCGAGACCAGGGGGGGTGAGAATGCCGCGGTTCACCCCCCAGAGCCAGGAGAGCTCTGCAACCGCGAAGTCCGTGCGCTTGTAGTCGCGGTAAGTGCGCACCGGAGTCGGTGACCACGTCACAGCACCCTTGACTCCGAACCCGACCGTGTGGGCCGGCAGCTCGTGGCTCACGATGATCTCGTCCATCGCCCGCAAGGCACCCACGTTGAGCGCCTCGGCTGCGTCGAGCGCCTCAGTCGTGGCGATCTCGTCGATCGCGACCGCGGCCGCTACTACCAGCGGGTTGCCGTTGTAGGTGCCGAAGTGCGGCATCCGACCGTCGGTGAGGCACGCCATCACCTCGGCGCGGCCTCCGAACGCGGCCAGCGGCAGACCGCCACCGATGCTCTTGGCCAACGCGACGAGATCAGGGGTGACCCCGACGCGCTGCGAGGCACCCGAGTACCCCGCTGTCAGACCGGTCTTGACCTCGTCGAATACGAGCAGCGCGCCGTTGGCGTCACACAGGGCGCGCACACCCGCCAGGTAGCCGGCGTCCGGAACGACGATGCCGATGTTCTCGAGCACCGGCTCCATGAACACACAGGCGACCTGCGAGCCGTGCCGCTCGAAGAGCTCTCCGAGGCGGACGAGGTCGTTGAAGGGCACGACGTGGACCGTGCCGGCCTCGACCTCGAACGGCGTGACAGGCGTCGGCGCGCTCTCGGGGCCGGCGTCAGCGACGTCGGGCTTCACCGACACCTGAAGGGCGTCGTAGCCGCCGTGGTACCCGCCCTCGATCTTGATGATCGCCTTGCGCCCGGTGAACGCGCGCGCAGTTCGCAGCGCGTACATGGTCGCCTCGGTGCCGGAGTTGGCGAAGCGCAGCTGGTCCAGGGCGAACCGGCGCTGGAACCGCTCGGCGGCGTCGGTGGCCGACGGCGACGGAGTCACGAACAACGTGCCCGTCTCGAGCGCGCGCGTGACGGCGGCGACAACGACGGGGTTGAGGTGTCCGACGAGCATCGCGCCGAAACCCATCGACAGGTCGAGCAGCTTGCGCCCGTCGACGTCGGTCAGCCAGGCGCCCAGGGCCGAGGTGATCGCGACGGGGTACGGGTCCCAGTGCTGGAATGACGATGGCACGCCAAGCGGCAGCGGGCCAAGTGCGCGCTCGTGGTGCGCGGCCGACCCAGGGGTGGTGTCCTCGAACCGCTTCCACTCCGCGGCCAGCAAGGTCGCCACGCGCTGGGCGTCGATCGGGGCAGACGAGGCGGGCACGTTCCGCCATGTCGACGGGTCGTGCGCGGGCCAGGTGACCGGCGTCGGGACTGCTGTGCTGGTGTCGGTCATGTCGGCCTCCGCGTCGCAGGGTCCACGTACTATTCGCCGCAGCCTAGTCATCGCTGTCCGCCGCCGGTCAGCGATCAGCCGAGCATTTTGCCTGTTCACCTCCCCCCGAGTAACCCGGGGGCCGCCGCCCTTCCGCCCCGCACTCCAGCGCCGCACGCCGCTCACCCGCGGTCAACCCCGCGGTAAACCCCGCCGTAAACCCCGCGAACCACCAGTGGACCCTCGGGACTCCGGCCGGTCCCAGCCGGCTATCGGAGAACCCCACGCCCGGACCACAGGCCTGGGATACGCTGCGATCGGCCGCGCTCGAACGGGTCGCGCGCCGGACTGGCCTCGCCGATGACGGGGACGACAAGCGGCTACGAGCGCGGAGGCACCCTCGATGTCAACTGTAAGCACTGAGCCAACGGGTCCAACGGCGCTGCCAGCCATGACCGGCCGCCGCTACACACGTCCGACGAAGGCGGTACACCTGACGCCCGCCGAGCGGGCCGCGCGGGGCAAGGCAGCGCGGGCTGAGGTTCCACGCAACGCTCATGCCGTCTTCGAGCCCGCGGCCAACCGGCCGGACCCGGTGGACCTGCTGGAGTCTCAGGCGGCCAGTCGGGTGCCCGAGCTCATCGCGATCCGCTATGGCCGCATGCTGGTGTCGCCGTTCACCTTCTACCGGGGCGCGGCTTTGTTGATGGCCTCGGATCTGGCCGGCACCCCGCGGTCGGGACTCAACGCCCAGCTCTGCGGGGACGCGCACCTGATGAACTTCGGGGCGTTCGGCTCGCCGGAGCGGCGGCTGCTGTTCGACATCAACGACTTCGACGAGACCAACCCCGGGCCGTGGGAGTGGGACGTCAAGCGGTTGGCGGTCAGCTTCGAGGTGGCCGCCCGAGACGAGGGCTACTCCGCTGCCGACAAGCGTCAGGTGGTGCGCACCGTCGTGCGGTCCTACCGGGAGGCGCTGCGCGAGTTCTCCCTGATGCGCAACCTGGACGTGTGGTACGCCTCGCTCGACATCGCCGACAAGCTGGAGCAGCTCAAGTCGGCCCCGTCCAAGTCCGTCCTGTCCAAGGCGTCGGTCAAGCGCGCCGACGCCAACCTGGCCAAGGCCCGGACCCGGGACAGCATGCAGGCCTACGAGAAGCTGACCCACCTCGTCAATGGCGAGCGCCGGATCATAAGCGACCCGCCGCTCATCGTGCCGATCGAGGACCTGGTGGCCCCTGGCACGGACATGGACGCCTTCGTCGAGGAGCTTCGCCGGATCCTGCGCGAGTACCGCCGGACCCTGACCACGGACCGACGGCATCTGCTCATGGAGTACGACCTGGTCCACGTGGCGCGCAAGGTGGTCGGTGTGGGCAGCGTCGGCACCAGGGCCTGGATCGCCCTGCTCCAGGGACGCGACGATGTGGACCCGCTCTTCCTGCAGATCAAGGAGGCCCAGCAGTCGGTGCTCGAGGCCTACTCCGGGCGCAGCGAGTACCTCAACAGCGGGCAGCGCGTCGTGGCCGGCCAGCGGCTCATGCAGGCGGCTTCCGACATCTTCCTCGGCTGGCAGCGCATCAACGGACTGGACGGCCAGACGCGCGACTTCTACATCCGTCAGCTCCGGGACTGGAAGGGCTCGGTCATCATCGAGGGCATGGCGCCAAATGCCATGACTGTTTATGGCCACCTCTGCGGGTGGACCCTGGCCCGGGCCCACGCGCGGTCGGGGGACCGGATCGCCATCTCCGCCTACCTCGGGAAGGTTCCCGCCTTCGACGACGCCATCGCCGACTTCTCCGTCGCGTACGCCGACCAGAACGAGCGCGACTACGCGGCACTGCAGGCCGCGGTGGCGTCCGGACGAATCACCGCCCAGACCGGCCTGTAGGGCCGCCGCCGGCCCCGCCGGCGCTGCGCGCCCTGTACCCGGCGTCGGGACGGGCTGGGCGCGGGGGTGGCGGTCGCCTCCGTCGGCGTACCGGAGGTCAGCCGTCGCCTGCGCCGTCGACGAGCTGGGCCGGAGCGCGCATGCGCCACGCGTCCGTCACGAGCTCGGTGAGCCGCTCCTCGTCCACCCGCGCCAGCCGCACCAGCACCAGCGGCCAGGGCTCATAGCCTGCGGCGGTGAAGAAGACGTCGGGCTCCCCGCGCAGGAGGGCCTGCTTCTCGGCCTCGTCCCCCACGTACAGGACCGCGATGTCGGTCCGGATGACCCGTGGCCGGCCCGGGGCGCGTTCGGGGTAGGACCACACGAAGCCCTTGCCCGCCACCCGGAAGTCGAACCCGTCACTGTCGATCTCGACCACCTGGGGCAGGGCGAGCGCGAGGCGGCGGACGTCGTCGGCTTCAGCCACTCAGGTCTCCCCTCCACACGCTCACCGCCTCAGGCGGTCGACCGGCCATCGGCCACTTCCGGAAGGATGCCTGAACCAACCGACCCGGGGGGTCGTCCGGGGGCGGCCCTGTCCCGGATAACCACGGGTCGACCCGGCGCCCTCAGCCGATCGCCCTGAGCCAGGTCGCGAAGAACGGGTCAGCGACCAGATACGTGCTCCCCCGTCGCACGACGAGCTCGGCGGCCAGCAGCGCCTCAAGGGCGCGCCCGACCGACGAGGCGCTGGCCAGCCCCGTCTCCCGCACGAAGGACCCGGCATATGGCTCGTCGGACGGGGCTGCGGCCAGGGCGGCCAGCACCCGCCGCTGGCCCTGGGCGAGGCCCCCGTACCGGTCAGCGTGACCAGACGCCTCGTGCTCAACCGTACGGGCCAGCGCAGCCTCGACATCAGCGACGCTGATCGACCGCCCCGAGGCAGCCCAGGTCTCGTAGGCCAGGTGCTGGATGTCGTTGGGCACCGGTCCGGCACGATCGATGATCGCCTCGGCGGCCTGCACCGAAAGCGACCTGCCGCCGGCACCAGCTCTGCGGACCAGGAAGTCACTCATCACCGGCCCCGGGAGGACGTCCAGCGTCAGCCGCTCTGCCAGCCCGAACAGCGGTGCACCCCGGTCCGCGACGAGCCGACGCATCAGGTGCTGGTGCGATCCGGCCAGGACGAGGCTGACCTGCGGATGGGCGTCGGCGAGGGCCTTGAAAAGCCCGGGCAGGTGCTCGCCGAGGTCGGCGATCGCCTGGAACTCGTCCAGGACCAGGACCGCGGGGGCCCGCTCGGCCAGCTCCTCGAGAAGGGCGTACACGTCCTCGATGACGGAGTCGGCGTCGGATGTGGCCAGGCTGGGCGCGAACGCGAACCGGGGGGTGTCTCCGTCGAACGTCACCGTCGGGGAGACCCGCAGGCGTCCGGCGAACTCCGCGGCCGCCTGCCGCAGGCGGTGCCACCGTCCCCCGCGCGCCTGATACGCCGCGGTCGCCAGGCGGGCTGCCAACGAGTTCTCGTCCCGGCAGCCCAGGACGTTCACCGACACGACGCAGGCCCCTTCGGCGAGCAGGGCTTCGGCCGCGCCGGCCAGCAGGGAGGTCTTTCCGTACCGTCGCGGCGCCGTGACCACCACGTTGATGCCGTCGCGCATGCGCCGCTCCAGCGCGTCCAGCTCGGCCTCTCGGCCGGTGAACTGGTCTCCGCCGACCGGCGTGCCGTAGTGGTACGGGTTCATCCCGCCCATTCGAGCCTCCTGCCTGGCCATCGGGGGTCACGCCCGGAGCTGAGAGACTCCGCGGGCGATCCGCACATCAGCGTAACGCAGATCAGCGTGACGCTGATGTGCGTTACGCGAAACAGACACCCACCGGCGCGCCCACCTGCGTGCCGTCAGCCGACCGCTGCCAGCTGGTGCACCACATTGCGCTCGGCCACGAAAGACGCGAACGGGACTGTCCCGGCCAGGGCGATCAAGGCGGTCCGTCCCACGCTCCATCGTGCCCGCCGCGACAGGTCAAGGGTGAACAGCACGTACACCGGGAACAGGTACCCGTGGATGACTCCGACGACGGCGACGACTTGGTCGTGTCCTCCGAGCTTCAGGGGGATGCCGACGAAGACCAGGACGACCAGCGCCACGCCGGTGATGTACGCGAGCGTCCGGTAGCGCAGCACGGCGCCCCTGGTCACGGGTGGTTGCATGGACTGAGCCTAATCACCGGGCTCGGCGGCCGGTGCCAGGTGGTCTCGGACCAGCCGGAACCAGAAGAACGCGACGAAGGCCGCGAACAGCCACCACAGGGCCACATAGGCCAGATGCTGGAAGTAGAAGCCTGGCACCGCATTTCCGGTGCGCGGCGAGGGCACCAAACTAGCCGTGGCCGTGTCAGGAGGCTGCTGCGAGCGAAGCACGACGTACCCGTCGAACAGCGGGAAGTGAACCTGCGACAACAGCGCCACCGGGCTGGCCGCCGGTACCTGGCCGGGCGGCAGCACAGTGCCAGGTGGCAGGCCACCACTGGGGTCCTCGGCGCTCATCAGCCGGCCGGTCACGACCACTGGGGACGTCGGGGCGGGGTAGGCGATGGCCGCGGCGACGGTGGCGACCCACCCTCTGACGACCAGGACGCCGGCGCCCGCTGGCACCCGCAGCACGGACAGCATCCACAGGCCGGTCCGCCCGTGCAGGGCCTTGTCGGGAACGAGGTACTCGTGGGAAGGATCATAGATCCCGGCGACCATGACCAGCCGACCGACCACCGACCCGTCCAGAGTCCCCGTCGCACTGGTTAGGGACTGCAGCGGCACCGCAGACTGCTCACCGTCGGCGGCTGACCGGTTGAACGCCGAAGCCCGCCCGAGCTGCCACTGACCGAGGGCGACGCAGGCCACGACCAGAGCGACGGCCAGCACATGGGTTGCCAACCAGCGCGGAGTCAGCAGGCGGCGCACCATGGCACCCATCCTCCCCGACTCGCCGGCCTGCTCGGACCCGTCGCCGGTCCACCGGAGCTCGGTAGCCGGCCGGCTCAGTGCTCGCCCGGCTCAGTGGTGGGCAGGTGCCCGGGGACGAGATGATCGACGGCGTGGCCGGAGACCTTCACGTGCGTGGCTCGGTCGTCATCCCCGAGGCCGAGCTGCGCTGGCGGTTCTCCCGCTCGTCCGGTCCGGGTGGCCAGGGCGTCAACACCACCGACTCGCGGGCCGAGCTGTCGTATGACGTCGAACGCTCGGTCGCGCTGTCTGCACCGCTTCGTGCGCGCGCACTGCAACACCTGGGCGGGCGGCTGGTGGACGGCGTGCTCACCATCGCGGCCTCGCAGTACCGCTCACAGCTACGCAACCGCGAGGCCGCCGAGCATCGCCTGGCGGAGGTGCTCGCGGCGGCGATCGCACCGCCGCCGCGTCCACGTCGGCCCACCCGGGCGAGTCAGGCCTCGGTGCAGCGCCGGATCGACGCGAAGAAGCATCGGGCCCAGATCAAGCGGATGCGCCGCCCCGGCACTGATTGACGCCGGCGTCAGCCTCTCGGGGGGCGCTGAGAGTCCGGTGGGTCGAATGATGGCGGCACTTTGGCCATGTGCTTGCGGAACGAGCGGATCAAGAAGAACACCGCCAGGCCCAGCGCCAGCACGACGCCGAAACCGAGGACGCCGGGGCTGACCGTGTCGTCGTTGCAGTTCGCACCTGGACACAGGGTCGTTCCCGCAAGCACCAGCGGTGCTCCCACGGTCAGAGCCGTCACTGCGGACTCGCCCCAACCCGCTCGGCCACGCCGGCGAACAGGTCACCCTCAGGTACCGAGGTGTCGACCAGGGACCTGGCGAGCTGGTAGTCCTCGGTCGGCCAGGCCGCCGCCTGCAGGGACAACGGCATCGCAAACCACAGCCCCGCCGGATCCACCTGGGTGGCGTGCGCCTTGAGAGCCTCGTCGCGGACGGCGAAGAACTCGGCGCAATGCACCCGCGTGGTCAGCCGTCCGGCGTCCTCCGGCTTGTCCTCCCACGTGTCCAGCCACCGTCCGAACGGGGACTCCAGACCGGCGTCGAGGGCGGCCTGATGCAACGTGACCAGGCGCTCCTTGTGGAACGTCAGGAAGTAGTAGAGCTTCAGGGGCTGCCAGGGCTCCCCGGCCAACGGGAAGCGGTCCGGGTCGCCAGCGGCGTCGAATGCCTCGACGGACACTTCGTGCGTCTTGATGTGGTCCGGATGGGGGTACCCGCCTTTCTCGTCGTAGGTGAGTACCACGTGCGGGCGGAACGAACGGATCGCCCGCACCAGTGGCTCGCTGGCTCGCTCCAGCGACTCCAGGGCGAAGCAGCCTTCGGGCAGCGGGGGCAGCGGGTCTCCCTCAGGCAGCCCCGAGTCGACGAAGCCGAGCCACTCCTGTCGGACCCCGAGAATCTCGCGGGCACGCTCCATCTCCAGCCGGCGCACGTTCGCGATGTCCGCCAGCACCTCGGGGTCGTCCTTCAGCGCCGGGTTGAGGATGTCGCCCCGCTCGCCACCGGTGCAGGTGACCACTAGGACCTCGACGCCTTCGCTGACGTAGCGGGCCATCGTGGCGGCGCCTTTGCTGGACTCGTCGTCGGGGTGGGCATGGACCGCCATGAGCCGCATGGGGCTGGACTCGGGGCCGTAGGTCGAACCGCTCTGGGGCTGGGTCACGCAGATCCTCCTGTTGGGCCCGGGCGCCGGCCCGGGTGTGCAGGGATAGTCTCGCAAAGTCTCCCGACACCTGACGAGGCGAGGCCCTGCGTGAGCGACTCGGCGTACCTGGACGCGAGGTACGGGCGCCTTGCCGCCCGGCCCGGCCGCGTTCGCCTGCTGGTCGCGGGCGCCGTGGTGCTGCTGCTGGGGCTGGTGGTGACCTTGTTCCTGTGGTCGCAGGCCGCCGGGAGCCTGGCTTACACGGTGAGCGGCTACGCGGTGCTGTCCGACACCCAGATGACGGTCAGCTTCTCCGTCGACAAGCCCGACGGTCAGCTCGTCGGCTGTCGGGTAGTCGCCCAGGACCGCTACACCGACGTGGTGGGCAGCGTAGATGTCCGGCTGCCGCGCGCGGGGAGCCATCAGGCGATGACGGTGACCGTGCCCACGCGGGGGCTCGCCGTCGTCGGCCTGGTCCAGTCCTGCAAGGCGGTGGGTTGAGCCGTCTGCAGCGATGCGGCCCCGGCGGCCCGGTCTTGTTAGCCTGAGGGTTTCACCTGCCGTCCCTGACCACTCGTCCATGAGGGAGTCCCACCGTGCCCGACACCTGGCTGTCCCAGGAGTCCTTCGACCGGCTTCAGCACGAGTACGACCGGCTGACCGGTGAGGGACGGGCCGAGATCGTGAAGAAGATCGAGGCCGCGCGTGAGGAGGGCGACCTGAAGGAGAACGGCGGGTACCACGCCGCCAAGGAAGAGCAGGGCAAGGCGGAGGCGCGGATCAAACAGCTGCGCCATCTGCTCGAGAGCGCCCAGGTGGGCGATGCGCCGGCTGCTGACGGCACCGTCAAAGCCGGGATGGTGGTCAGCGTCGTCTTCGTCGGCGGACCTGCAGACGGTGACCACGAGCGGTTCCTGCTCGGCTCGCGCGAACAGGCCGGCGACGTCGACATCAGCGTCTACTCCGGACAGTCCCCGCTCGGTGGCGCCGTCCTCGACCAGCCGGTCGGCTCCGAGGTGGACTACAGGCTGCCCAGCGGCAAGACCCTTCGGGTCAAGATCGTGGACGCGCAGCCCTTCGTGGGCTAGCGCTGGGCTAGCGCCGCGAAGCCCGTGCGTACCGGCGGTTGGCCAGCGGCACGAACACTGCGAGGATCACCAGCGCCCAGATCACCGTGTACAGGATCGGGTGCTGCATCGACCACGCGTCAGAGATGTTGCGCAGGTTGACGTTTGCCGGGACATTGCCGAACAGGATGCGCCCGGACTCGCTCAGAGTCGTCACCGGGTTCCAGGTCGCGAAGGTGGCCAGCGGCCCCGACAGTGAGCGAAGCGGGACGAAGGTGCTGGCCGCGAACGTGATCGGGAACAGCACCACGAAGGCCGCGTTGTTCACCACCTCGGGGGAGGGCACGCTGAGGCCGACCAGGGCCATCACCCAGGAGAACGCATAGGAGAACAGCAGCAGCAGCGCGAAGCCACCTGCGGCCTCGAGGGCGGAGGTATGGATCCGCCAGCCCACGACCAGCCCCGTCAGCGCCATCACGGTGACGACGATGACGTTGTTGAGAACGTCGGACAGGGTGCGCCCGAACAAGACCGCTGATCGTGACATGGGCAGTGAACGGAAGCGGTCGATGACGCCCTTCTGCATGTCGTCGGCCAGCCCCGCACCGGTCAGGGTCGCCCCGAACACGACTGTCTGAGCGAAGATCCCGGCCATCAGGAACTCCCGGTAGTTGACTCCCGGAACGATGATCGCCCCGCCGAAGACATACGCGAACAGCAGCACGAACATGATCGGCTGGGCCGTGGTGAAGACCAGCAGGTCAGGGACTCTCTTGATCTTGATCAGGTTGCGCCGTGCGATGACCGCACCGTCGCCCAGAGTCGCCAGCGCGCTCATACCGGTGCCCCTTCACGAGTGGGAAGGTCGTCGGAGGGCTGGTCGTCGGATGAGGCGGCATGTCCGGTCAGTGCCAGGAACACATCGTCGAGCGTGGGCCGCCTGACTCCCATGTCCTGAACCTCGACTCCGCCGGCGTCCAGACGGCGCACCGCGTCGACCAGCGCCGAGGTGCCGCCTTGAACGGGGACGGACAGCCGCCGGGTGTGCGCATCCACGAGCACCTCTCCGGAGCCGACCTCGCCCATGATCGTTCGCGCCTCCTCGACCCGCGACGGGTCGGCCACGACTAGCTCGAGCCGCTCCCCGCCCATCTGGTCCTTGAGCTGGTCGGCGGTCCCCTCGGCGATGACCTTGCCGTGGTCGACGACGGAGATCCGGTCGGCCAGCTGGTCGGCTTCCTCCAGGTACTGGGTGGTGAGCAAGACGGTCGCCCCGTCACGAACCAGCCCGGAGATCACGTCCCACATCCCCAGCCGGCTCCTCGGGTCCAGCCCGGTGGTCGGCTCGTCCAGGAAGAGGATCTTCGGGCGGGCGACCAGGGCGCCCGCCAGGTCCAGGCGTCGGCGCATGCCACCGGAGTACGTCTTGACCACCCGGTCCCCGGCGTCGCTGAGCGAGAACTCCTCGAGCAGCTCGTTCGCCCGGTGCTTGGCCGCCTTGCGGCCCAGGTGGTAGAGCTGGCCGAACATCGTCAGGTTCTCGCGGCCGGTGAGGTACTCGTCGACCGCGGTGAACTGCCCGGAAAGTCCCATGATGCGGCGGACCGCGTCCGGGTGGGCCCGCACGTCGAAGCCGCCGACCGTGGCGCGACCGGAGTCAGCCTTGATCAGGGTCGACAGAATCCGCACAGCCGTCGTCTTGCCTGCGCCGTTGGGCCCGAGCAGACCCAGCACGGTGCCTTCCTCGACAGCCAGGTCGACGCCGTCCAGGGCCCGTACCGTGCCGTAGGTCTTCACCAGGCCCTCGGCGCTGATCGCGGCGGTCATGAGCTCTCCCTCGCAGTGTCGTGGCTCGCAGTGTCGTGGCTCGCAGTGTCGTGGCTAGCGGTGTCGTGGCTAGCGGTGTCGTGGCTCGCAGTGCCGTGGCTCGCGGTGCCGTGTCTAGCAGTTGGTTCGGGTGGCAGCGGCCAGTCTGGCGCTCGGCACTGACGGCGGCCGAGGCCGAGCCGAGGCCGAGCCGGGGCCGAACCGGTCCGGCCGGCCGACCTCAGCCCCGTAGCCGCGCTTCGGCCTGGTCGACAGAGATGACCCCGGCAGCAAGATCGGCCAGCACCCGCTCCCTGTCGAGCGCCGACGGCTGCTCTTCCAGCCCCAGCCGGCCCAGCACGTCGGCGAAGCGCTGCCTAGCCGTCGGGTAGCTGACGCCGAGATGACGCTCCAGCTCCTTCATGTTGCCTCGCGAGGTCAGGAACACTCGAAGCAGGTCCAGGTCGTCGTCGGACAGGCCGCAGTAGGCGCACTGGACGAAGCCACCGGACAGCTCGGTCCCGCAGCCCGTGCATCCGAGCCTGGTCAGGGCGAGCCGGTTGGAGCAGACCGGACAGTCCCGGGGGGGCCGGTGGGTGGGCCCGTCGGGCAGGCTGGGGCGACCGGACTGCGGCGCGGCGGCGGTCACGGGAGGCGCACCTTCGCCGAGCCCATCGAGATAGCCAGCTCGAAGGTCGCCGCGCCCGCCCCGAGGACCTGCTCGGGAAGGTGGTCGATCTTGTGCAGCCACATCGACCCGTCGCCGTTGCGGACCTTGAACTCGCCCAGGTCGGCATGGCCGCTGACCCGGACGTCAGAGCCTTCCATCAGTCGCAGGTCCACGCTGCCGGACTCGAGACGGACAGACGACGCCCCGGCGGTCGGCTGCACCTGCAGAACCGCTGTGCCGGCGCGGACGACACCGTTGACCGCTCCCGTGCAGTCGTGCAGGCGAAGGGACCCAGCGGTCACCGAGAACTCGACCGGACCGGTCAGGGCCGCGATCTCGAGCGAGCCGGCGAGCACCTCCACGTCCGCCACGAGGGCGGGGTTCATCCGCACGGTCATCGGCACGCCCACCGACGTGGCCTGTGCGAGCCAGCGGGACAGACCGGTCTTGCGCTCGTACGAGTACGAACCGCTGCCCCAACCCGTCCCCGGCGCGTTCGAGCCGGCTTCGACGCGCAGCACCGGGCCCTCGACGGTGACCCGGTGCGGGCCTTCCACCGTCGCGGTGGCCACGGTGGGATCGCCGATGATCCGTACCGGACGGGCCGAGGCGGTGACCCGGATCCGCTCAACCGCGAGGGTGCTTGCCGCGCCATCACCGGGCCCGTTCCCAGCCAGGCCGGTGCCGGCAGCAGCGCCCGACCGCGTGCCTGCCGCGGCGGCGTCGGGGCCCGGCCCGACGAAGGCAGCGTCCGGGCCCCCGTCGTCGGGCGGCCCGTCCAGCATCTGCGCAGCCTGACCAGGATCGATCCGGCCGGCCGCCACGTCATTCAGAAGTGCTCGCAAGTCAGTGATCATATGTCAAATCTAAATATGCACTTTCCAGAATGTCAAGACTCGATTCCCATTTCTCGCAGAAGTCGAGGTTCGGCAGCCTGGTCGAGCCGGGTCACCGCATAGCCCTCGGTGCGCAGCCGGTCAGCCACCTCCTGGGCGTGCGGCTCGCCGCGGGTCTCCAGCTCGATCGCTATGTCCACCTCGTGCAGCCCCAGCGTGTGGGCGATCCGGGCGTGGCTGACCTCCAGGACGTTCGCCCCGGCGGCGGCCAGGGTGGCCAGCAGCGCGGCCAGGTTGCCCGGACGGTCAGGAACGCGCACCGTCAGGGACAGGAAGCGGCCTGCCGCGACCAGCCCGTACCGCAGCACCCGCAGCATCAGCTGCGGGTCGATGTTGCCGCCGGACAGTACGGCGACCACCGGTGGCTCGAAGGCGCCGGGGTTGTCCATGATCGCCGCCACCGCGGCGGCACCGGCCGGCTCCACGACGAGCTTGGCCCGCTCCAGGCACAGCAGCAGGGCCCCGGACAACGACTCTTCCGACACCGTGCAGATGGCGTCGACGTGGGCGCGGACCAGCTCGAAGGGGACCTGCCCGGGAAGCCCGACGGCGATGCCGTCGGCCATGGTCGCCATCTCGGCCAGCCTGACCGGGTGGCCGGCCGCCAGCGAGGCGGGGTAGGCCGCGGCCCGCTCCGCCTGGACCCCCACCACGCGCACGCCGGGGCGGGTCGACTTCACCGCCAGCGCGATCCCGGCAAGCAGCCCGCCCCCGCCGGTGCACACCACGATCGTCCTGACGTCGGGCACCTGCTCGAGGATCTCCAGCCCACAGGTCCCCTGCCCGGCCACGATGTCCGGGTGGTCGAAGGGGTGGATCAGCACCGCGCCGGTCTCGGCCTCGAAAGCCGTAGCCTCGACGAGCGCCTCGTCCAGGGTCGCCCCGGCGAAGCGCACCGTCGCCCCGTACCCGCGCGTGGCCTGCACTTTCGGGATCGGAGCCCCGTGCGGCATGAAGACGGTCGCCTGAATGCCCAGCATCGACGCCGCCAGAGCCACTCCCTGGGCGTGGTTCCCGGCGCTGGCCGCGACCACCCCGCCGGCCCGCTGGCCCACGTCGAGCCGGGACATCCTGGTGTAGGCACCACGGATCTTGAACGACCCGGCCCGCTGAAGGTTCTCGCACTTGAGGTGGACCGGCCCGCCCACGGCCGCAGACAGCGGGCGTGAGCCCTCGACCGGAGTCTTGCGGGCTATCCCGGCCAAGAGCTCGCGGGCGGCGAGCACGTCGTCCAGCGTGATGGTCATGGGCGGAGTCTGACAGCGGCGCACACTGGTGACCATGAGATCTGCGACGCAGGTGGCCAGACCTGCCGGGCCGGGTGCGGCCGCCACTATCGCGGCGCTGGTCCGCGGCACCGCCCCCGCGACCGAAGTCTTCACTGCGATCGCCCGCGAGCACCCCCGGGTCGCCCACCTGCACGTGGCCCGCGAGCACATCTACGTCCTCAGCCATCCTGAGCCGGTGCGCGAGTTGTTCGTCACGCACGGTCGATCCACCGTCAAAGGCCGGGCCCTGCAGCGGTCCAGGGCGCTGCTCGGTGACGGACTGCTGACCAGCGAAGGTGACGCGTGGCGTCGGCGCAGACGACTCGTGCAACCTGCCTTCCACGCCGACCGGACGGGCACCTACGTGACGCAGATGGTCGCCGCCGCGACCGAGCACGCCACGACCCGCTGGCACGACGGCGTCAGGATCGACGTGGGGGCAGACATGGCCCGGCTGACCCTGACGATCGTCGGGCAGGCCCTGCTCGGCAGCGACCTGCGCGACGACGCGGCCGACGTGCGCCGAGCACTCGGTGAGATGGTCGGCCAGTTCCAGCGCCGCGTCATCCCGGGCCTGGACGTCCTGGACCGCCTGCCGTTGCCCTCGAACCGTCGGGCGGCCGAGGCGATCGCGTCCCTGGACCGGGTGGTGGAACGTCTGATCCGCCAGCGCCGCCGGGACGGGCGGGACCGCGGAGATGTCTTGTCCAGCCTGCTGGCAGCCGGGATGTCGGACCGGCAGGTGCGCGACGAGGTGATGACCTTGATGCTCGCCGGGCACGAGACGACGGCCAACGCCCTGACCTGGGCCTGGTACCTGTTGTCCGCCAACCCCACACCGGCCGCGGCCATGCGCGACGAGCTGGACCAGGTGCTCGGCCCGTCCCCGGGCGGTCGCGACGTTGCCGTCGCTGACCTGGCTGCGCTCCCCCGCACCACCGCGGTGGTGGCCGAGACCCTGCGCCTGTACCCACCGGCCTGGGCGATGGGCCGGCGCCTGGTCGAGGATGTGGTGGTCGACGGGTGGACTGTCCCGGCCGGTTCGCTGGCCGTGGCGTCGCAGTGGGTGCTGCACCGGGACCCCAGGTTCTGGGCAGAGCCTGACCGCTTCGTCCCAGGACGATGGCTGGACGCCGGCGGCCGGTTCGACCAGGCCGCGCCCGGCGCGCCTCGTGGTTCGTGGTTCCCGTTCGGCCTCGGGCAGCGCGTCTGCGTCGGGGAACCGTTCGCCTGGGCCGAGGCAGTGGTCCTGCTGGCGACCCTGGCCCGGAGCTGGAGCGTCGAGGTGGACCCGGGGCACGTCCCCAGGGCCCAGCCCGGGGTGACACTGCGCCCGCGCGGCCCGGTGCCGGCCACCATGCGACGCTCGACCGTTGCGCAGCCGATCCCCGAGCCGACCCCGCGCCCGCACCCGGGCGGGTAGAGCGTGGTCAGCCGGCGGGGTTCCAGTACGTCCCGCCCGCCAGGACCAGCGCGGCGGCGCCGACCAGACCCCCGTCCTGGCCCAGCGCGGCGGGCACGACGGCCACGTCCGCGGCGAAGGACAGGCGTGCGTGGCGGCGCAGCGACTCCTGCAGCGGGTTGAAGATCAGTGGTCCCGCCTGGGACACGCCACCGCCGATCGCGACGACCTCCAGGTTCAGCAGCTGGGTGGCGGACGCGATGGCCACGCCCAGCGCCGCGCCGGCCCGGTTCATCGCTGCGGCCGCCACAGGGTGCCCGCGCCGGGCGTCGTCGGCGAGGTCGCTCGCCGTGGCACCCTCGCCGGTCGGTCCGCTGGGGCGCCAGCCCTGCGCCCGGGCCCAGGCCACGCACGCGGGACCGGACGCGACAGCCTCCAGGCAGCCGAAGCCGCCGCACGAGCAAGGCGGGCCCTGCGGGTCGACGATCACGTGGCCGATATGGCCGGCGTTGCCGTCCGCGCCGTCCAGGAGCCGCCCGCCCAGGATGAGACCCCCGCCCACACCGGTGGACACGACCATGCCGAGCACGTTGTCCCGGCCCCTGCCGGCGCCGCGCCAGTGCTCGGCAACGGCTAGGCAGACGGCGTCGTTGTGGACCCGGACCGGCAGGCCCGGGAACCGCTCGTTCACTCGTGCCCGCAGCGGGAAGTCACGCCAGCCCGGCAGGTTCAGCGGAGACACGCGCCCGGCCGGCCAGTCCATCGGGCCGCCGCAGCCGACCCCGACCCCGACCAGCTGCGCGTCGTTCTGCGCCAGCAGCGCCGATATCAGCGCGTCGACGACCGACCAGACCGTCTCGGCGTCGGCGCGGGGGCCCTGCGGGGTTGCCGCCCGCTGGATGCGGTAGGCCCGACCGCTGGCGTCGACGAGGGCGACCGCGATCTTGGTTCCGCCGACGTCCACGGCCAGCACGGGTCCGGCGGCCGGCAGCTCGCTCACCGCGCCTCCCCCCCGGAGGCGGCGTCTCCCACCAGGAGCATCGACGCGGACAAGCCGTGCACGTGGTTACGCCCCCCCACTGGGCCTATCTCGCCGGAGGACATGAAGCCGGCGACGCTGCGCGCTCCCAGCCCGGAGGCTATCAAGCGGCCGTCGTGGGCTGGCTCGCCGAACATCGACCGGCCACGGCCGTTGCACGAGAACAGCAGGGCCCCCTCGACCGGGTCCAGGGCGCCCGAGGCGCGGAACCGGTGCAGGGTCGCCAGCAGGTCGGCCGAGGCGGCGCCTGCGTCGCGGACCTGGAACCGGACCGTTCGACCGACCTGCACGATGTCGCCGACGGCAAGTCCGCCCCGCGCCTCGTCGCTGGCGACGATGCCGCGGATCAGGAAGTCACCCTGTTCCTGGCTGTCGGCGTACTCGTCGACCGCTACCCCGATCTGCAGCCCCGCGGTCACCAGCGCCTGCTCGCGGTCGGGCAGGCCCGCGAGCACGGCCCGCAGCTTGTCCAGGGCCGGGGCGCCGGCCAGCTCCAGGATCACGTTGCCCTCCGCCGCGGTGACCGTCATCGCCGGACCGACGGGGCGGCAGCCCTGGCTGACCAGCGTCTTCAGCCCGATCCCGCCCGAGCTCACGCCCCCGAGCAGGACCCCGACGGCGCCACGGTCGACGGTTCGCCCGTCCAGCAGCAGCCGCACCGAGCCGGCGCCGCGCGAGCCGTGGGCCAGCCCCCCCACCAGGGGCAGGCCGGGCAGGGCGTCCCAGGACTGGGCGACGAAGCCGTCGGCAGGGAACGACCAGGGGTCGGCCAGCAGGACCGCGACTGCGTCGTCCGCGCGCTGCTGCGGCATCCCGACCACGGCGATCGAGTCAGGGGTGCGCAGGACCTCCAGGTGGAAGGCCCGCAGCCGCACCCCGGGCAGGTAGGCGGCCCAGGCCGACACCGACGTCGACGCCTCCGCCGCCTGACCGGACCCGATCACGCCGTACGCGCTGCACCCGATCGTGGTGGCAGCACCGATGCGCTCGGCGGCCAACAGCAGCGCCGCCTCCACGCCGGCATGGTCCGACCCGGTGACGAACACGCAGGCCAGGTCGGGGACGACCCCTGCCAGTGCCCCGCGGACCTGCGCGGCGGCGTCCAGGGCGGCCTTGAGCAGGTCGCCGCCGGCAGCAAACCCGTCGCCGCAGCGTGCCATGGGCCACATCCCACCACGCCCGGCGGGGCTTGCGCGCGTACCGCGTTGCCCCGCCTGTGGCGATCTGCTGTCGGCGAAAGCCCCGCGGGGTGCGTCCCGGGCGGCCGCGACGTACCGTCACCCGGGTGAGTGACTTCGACAGCGACCTGCGCCAGCCAGCCGACCTGCCCACCTCCTTGGGCGCCTTGCGCGCCGGCGGGCACGTGCACCGAACCGTCAAGGCCGAGATACGCGACAACCTGGTCGCCGCACTGGCCGGCGGCACCGACCCCTTCCCCGGCATCGTGGGCTTCGAGGAGACCGTGCGCCCCGAGCTCGAGCGGGCCCTGCTGGCCGGACACGACATCGTCTTGCTGGGCGAGCGTGGCCAGGGCAAGACTCGGCTTATCCGCACCCTGGTGGGCCTGCTCGACGAGTGGAGCCCGGTCCTGGTCGGCTCGCAGGTCAACGAGCACCCGTACCTGCCTGTTACGGCCTGGGGGCGGCGCGTCGTCGCCGAGCACGGGGACCTGGCCCCGGTGGGATGGCTGCACCGCTCCCAGCGCTACGGCGAGAAGCTGGCCACCCCGGACACCAGCGTCGGTGACCTCGTCGGAGACGTGGACCCGATCAAGGTCGCCGAAGGCCGCTCCCTCGGCGACCCTGAGACGGTGCACTACGGCCTTGTGCCGCGCAGCAACCGCGGAATCTTCGCGATCAACGAGCTCCCGGATCTCGCCGAACGCATCCAGGTGTCCTTGCTGAACGTGATGGAAGAGCGGGACATCCAGGTCCGCGGCTACCAGCTGCGACTGCCGCTGGACCTGCTGCTGGTGGCCAGCGCCAACCCCGAGGACTACACCAACCGGGGCCGCATCATCACCCCCCTGAAGGATCGCTTCGGCGCGGAGATCCGCACTCACTACCCGCTGCGCGTCGCCGACGAGATCGAGATGGTGCACCAGGAGGCCAACCTGGTGGCCCGCGTTCCCGGGCACCTGCTCGAGGTGCTCGCCCGCTATGCGCGGATGGTGCGTGAGTCTTCCGCGGTCGACCAGCGGTCGGGGGTGTCGGCCCGGTTCGCGATCGCGGGCGCGGAGGCGATAGCCGGTGCGGCGCTGCGCCGGGCCGCGATCACAGGCGAGCGGCACGCCGTTGCCCGGGTGTGCGACCTGCCGTCGGTGGTACCAACCTTGCGGGGGAAGGTCGAGTTCGAGGTGAGCGAGGAGGGTCGCGAGCTGGAGGTGCTGGGCCACCTGCTGCGCCGGGCCATCGCCGAGACCTTCCGACTGCACCTGGCCGGCTCCGATCTGAGCGGCATCGTGGCCCGGTTCGCCGAGGGTGAGACGGTCGAGACTGGTGACCTGGTCCCCGCCGAGGAGCTGCTGCGCCGGGTCGGACCGGTGGAGGGTCTGGGGCGCCTGGTCACCGCCCTGGGCGACGAGGACTCGGAGTCGCCGGGGGTGGCGGCCGCGGCGCTGGAGTTCGCCCTGGAGGGCCTGTACCTGCTGCGCCGGATCTCCAAGGACCAGGTCGACAGCCGCACCGTGTACGGCGGGGGCTGACATGCCGCGGGCCTACCGCTACGGCCCGTACGACGACGGGCCGGACCCCCTGGCGGCGCCCTACGACGTCGCCGAGGCTCTGGACGCACTCGGCGACGAGGTGCTGGAGGGCGCGTCCCCGGCCCAGGCCCTGCGCGATCTGCTCCGGCGCGGTGGGCAGCGCCTCACCGGGCTGGACGAGCTGCGCCGGCAGGCAAGGCGGCGCGCGCGGGAGATCCGCGACCGGGGCCAGCTCGACGGGACACTGGCGCAGGTCCGGGCGCTGCTCGACAAGGCCGTCGGCGAGGAGCGGGCCGCCCTCTTCCCCGACCCCGACGACGGCGCTCGGCTGCGAGAGCGCCAGCTCGACGACCTGCCCTCGGACGCCGCGCGGGCGGTGCAGGAGCTGGCCGACTACGAGTGGGTCAGCCCGCGGGCCCGCGAGACCTTCGACCAGCTCAAAGACCTGCTCCGGCGGGAGGTGCTCGACCGCCAGTTCACCGGCATGAAGCAAGCCCTGGCCAACCCCGACCCGGCGGCACAGCAACGGATCAAGGACATGCTGGCCGAGCTGAACCAGATGCTTGAGGCGGACGCCCGGGGCGAGCACACCCAAGCGGACTTCGACACGTTCATGGACTCCTATGGCGACCTCTTCCCTGACCAGCCGGGGAACCTCGAGGAGCTTGTCGACTCCTTGGCCCGGCGCGCCGCAGCCGCACAGCGCATGATGAACAGCCTGACGCCCGCACAGCGCGCCGAGCTCGGCGATCTGATGGACCAGGCGTTGTCCGACCTGGACCTTGCCGCCGCTATGGGCCAGCTGTCGGACGAGCTGCGCGCCCGTCGCCCTGACCTGGACTGGTCAGGGCGGGAGCAGATGACCGGCGAGGACGGCCTGGGAGTCGGCGACGCGACGACCGCGCTGGAAGACCTCGCCGACCTGGCCGGGCTTGCCGAGACGCTCGGCCAGTCCTACCCGGGAGCCAGCCTGGGCGACGTCGACGAGGAGGCGGTCCGGCGGGCCCTGGGCCGCGGCGCGGTGGACGACCTGGAACAGCTGCGCCGAATCGAGCGCGAGCTAGAACGTCAGGGCTACCTGCAGCGGACCGACGGCAGGCTCGAGCTGACCGCGAAGGCCGTGCGGCGGATGGGCCGCACTGCGCTGCGCCGGGTGTTCTCGTCGCTGGAGGCAGCACGCCAGGGCGGGCACGACATGCGCGATGCTGGCGCGGCAGGGGAGCTGACGGGGGCCTCGCGCGCGTGGGAGTTCGGGGACGAGCAGCCCATTGACGTCGTGCGCACGGTCGCCAACGCCGTCCGCCGCAACGTCCGCACCGGCCCGCGGGTCGACCCTGTCGACGGTGGACCCCGTACCAGCGTCACGCTGGCGGTCGAGGACTTCACGGTCCACGAGACCGAGCGTCGCACCTCGGCTGCGGTCTGCCTGCTGGTCGACCTGTCGTACTCGATGGTCCTGAACGGGACCTGGGGGGCGGCCAAGCAGACCGCCCTGGCCTTGGAGACACTCATCTCCTCGCAGTTCCCGCAGGACGCCCTTCAGGTCGTCGGGTTCTCCAACTACGCGCGCCGACTGGGCCCGGGCGAGGTGGCGACCCTGGACTCCGACATGGTGCAGGGCACCAACCTCCAGCATGCCCTGATGGTCGCCGGCCGGTTCCTCGACCGCCACCCTGCGTCCGACCCGGTCGTGCTGGTCGTCACCGACGGTGAGCCGACCGCCCACCTGCTGCGCGACGGGGAGGCGTTCTTCGACTGGCCACCCGCCCCGCAGACCCTGGAGCTGACCTTGGCCGAGGTCGACCGAATGACCAGGCGGGGCGCCACGTTGAACATCTTCATGCTGGCCGACGAGCCCCGCCTGCAGACGTTCGTCCAGGAGGTCGCCCGGCGCAACGGCGGCCGCGTCTTCTCCCCCGATGCCGACCGTCTCGGCGAGTACGTGGTCAGCGACTTCCTGCGAACCCGCCACGGCGCCCGCTGAGCCCCGTCAGAGGCTCGGGGCCAGGCACCTGGAAGCATGGGTGCTGCCATGACCCGCGACGCTGACATGACCAATGACGCGGATCGGGCCGACAGGCGCCCGGCTGACCCGGCTGGCCCCGGGGGTCCGGGGGGTCCGGGGGGTCCGGCCCGCCGGCGTTGGGTGCCGTTGAGCAGCCTGCCCCCCGAGGTGCTGGTGCTGTCGGCGGTGGCCTTCTCGGTCGCTCTGGGCTTCGGCATCGTCGCCCCGGCGATCCCGCTGTTCGCCAAGCAGTTCGGTGTGAGCAACGCCGAGGCCAGCTCGGTGGTCTCGGCGTTCGCGCTCATGAGGTTGGTCACCGCGCCGCTGGCCGGACGACTGGTCGACCGGCTGGGCGAGCGGGTGATCATGGCCACCGGCATCGCGATCGTGGGTGTGTCGAGCTTGATGGCCGGCCTGTCGGGGTCGTTCGGCCAGCTCGTTGTCCTTCGCGGCGTCGGCGGTGTCGGGTCGGCGATGTTCAGCGTCTCGGCCACCAGCCTGCTGCTGCGCGTGGTGACCCCCGACCAGCGCGGCCGGGCCGCCGGGGCCTTCCAGGCGGGCTTCCTGTTCGGCGGGATCACCGGTCCGCTGTTCGGCGGGGCCCTGACCTCCTGGTCGCTGCGGGCTCCGTTCTTCATCTACGCCGCGACGCTGCTGCTCGCCGGGACGGTGGCGACGGTCTACCTGGCGCGGGCCCAGCTCCAGCGCCGCGAGGCGGTGGCCGGCACCGACCATGCCCCCACACCGTTCTTGACGGCGGTGCGCAACCGCGCCTACCGGGCAGCCCTGATCAACAACTTCGCGACCGGCTGGGCCATCGTCGGGGTGCGCGCCTCCGTTGTCCCGCTGCTGGTCAGCCAGGTGCTCCACGAGCGACCGGCCTGGACCGGCTACGGCATCTTCGTGTCGTCCGCCGTGCAGGCCGCCCTGCTGGGCCCGGTCGCCCGCCGAGTGGACGGCAGCGGCCGGCGGCGGTTCCTGCGGGCCGGCGCCGCACTAGGAACGTGCGGCTGCGTGGCCCTGGCCTTCACCCACGCGCTACCCCTGTTCCTGGTGGCGATGGCACTGTTCGGCGCCGCGACCGCCATGCTGAGCACGTCGGCAGCGGCCGTCGTGGGGGACGTGATCGGCGGCCGCGGCGGAACCGCCATCGCCGGGTTCCAGATGTCGGCCGACGCCGGTCAGTCGATCGGCCCGGTGGTCGCGGGATCTTTGTCCGACTCGTACTCCTACCAGACCGCGTTCCTGGCCAGCGCCGGGGTCTCGGCCGTGGCGCTGGTGGCTGCTCTGGCGATGCCGGAGACCAGAAAGGTCGTCGCACCGGCCTGAGGCCGCGGCGGCGCGCGGCGGGAGCGAGGCGCGGGCAGGCGAGCGGCCCAGTCAGTCAGCCAGCCCGCCCGCAGGGTGCCGGCGCCCGACCCCTCGCCCCGGCCGGCGACCGGGCCGAGCCGGGGAAGCCCGTCGCCGCAGAGCACACGGGACAACTCGCCCAAGCACGGTCATGCCGAGGACGCGGGACCTGCGGCCGGCCCGACGGCCAGTCGGACCAGTGCGCCGGTGGCCAGCCTGGCGGCGGCCTGCGGGTAACGACCGCCCAGCAGCCCCGCGGCAGCCAGCACGTACCGGCCGTCGACAGACAAGGCGGCCCTCTCGGGAAGCTTCCAGCCGCCGGCAAGGTCGTTGGTGGCGCCGGACAAGATCTGGCGCAGGGCGGGCGGATCGGCGTACCGGAGCACCCCGCCGGACCCAACGATGAGCCGGACCTGGCGCAGGTCCTTTCCCGGCCGGCGGACCAGACCGGACTCCTGGGGGCGAGCGTGTCGGCGCAGTGCCACCGTGACCGCCAGCTCGGCGAGGCGGGCGTCGACGGCCCTGCCCTCGCGGTCCCCGGGCAGCAGGTCCGGGTCCGCCAGACGCGCCGCGGCCGGGCCGCGCAGAGCCGCCGCCTCGGACTCGTCCACGAGGTTCTCAGCCAGGGCCGCGTCGACCACACCCGGTGCGCCCCAGCGCACGCCAAGGTCGCCCTCGACGGTGCGTCCCCGCCACATCACCTGCACGACCTCGCGACGCACCTCGGCCTCCTGCGGGTCTGGGGTCACCACCGAGTACACGTCCGTGGTCGCACCCCCGACGTCGACGACGAGGACGTCGCCGGCGCCCTCCACGTCACCGTGGCCGTCGGCGAGCAGCTCGACTCCGGCCAGGACCGCGTCCGGCGTCGCGGCCCGGATCATCGCGTTGAAGGCCGGCGAGGCGGACAGGTGCTTGCCACCGATCACGTGCGAGATGAACACCTCGCGGATGGCGGCGCGGGCAGGCATCGGGTCCAGGACGCCGATCCGCGGCAGGACGTTGTCCACCGCCAGGACCCGGCAGCCGGCGGCGGTGAGCACCGCGACCGCTTCGTCCCGGGCGTCGACGTTGCCGGCGACGACGACCGGGATGCTGCCCGCCGTGGCGGGCCGGCCCGCGCCGGAGGCTGCCCGCCGGGCGGCCGGACGCGCGTGCTCGGCCAGCGCGCGGGCATTGTGGAGCAGCACGTGGGCGTTTCCCCCGTCGGTGCCGCCGACCAGGAGCACGACATCAGGACGGTCGGCGACCAGCGCCCCAAGGGCCGGGGGGTCCAACGGCCCGGCCCCGACGTGCACCACCTTGGCACCGGCCGACAGGCCGACCCGGTACCCCGCCTCGGCCGTCACGGCCCGCTCGTAGCCGATGACCGCCAGCCGCAGCCCCCCGCCCGCGCTGGAGCACCCGACGACCTCCGACAGGTCCACACCCGCCAGCCCGGCCGCGAGCTCGGCCAGGACGGCCGACACCCCGACCATCACGTCGGTGGCGATGGTGGTGGCGTGCGACGCGGTGGCGAGCAGGTCGCCGGACTCGACATCGACGGCGGCTGCCTTGGTGTAGGTCGACCCGACGTCGACGCAGACGACCGCATGCACGGGGCGTCACCCTACTGCAGCCCAAGCGGCCCCCCGCCGCCGTTACCGCGCGAGCGCACTAGCGGTCAGCGGGCGGCAACGCGGCACCGACGTCGTGCAGGTGGTGTATCGGGTCGTGCACGAGATACCGCCCGAATGTCTCGACCGTGAAGCGGGCCCCGTCGCTGCGTCGCCCCGGCCGTGACCAGGCCGTCGGCGTCAGCTCGGCGAAGCGACCGGCCAGCAGCGCTGCGGCCGCGCCGAGCTCGTCGGACACCCGGAGCGGGACCTGGCGGGAGTAGCCGGCTTCGACCGCGGTCACGTCCTGGTCCCAGTTCGGGTACAGCGGGTCGTCGCACTCGAGCATCAGGTCAAGTCGGTGCAGGTAGAGCACGAAGACGTCCCGGACGTGGCAGGCGTACTCCAAGGCCGACCAGGTCGCTGGGTCGGGTCGGCGCCTCAGGTCGGCGTCGGCGCGCTCGGCCAGCAGTGCCCGCCAGGAGTCGGCGCTGGTCCTGACCAGGTCGGCGATCTGCTCGCGGGCGGGCTGGCGAGTGTCGAAGCCGCACTCCGGGCACCGCCGCTGGAGCACCCAGGTCCAGTCCTTGTCGTCCGGGACAACGGTCAACGCGTCGCCCCGCCTCTCACCTGGCGGTGGCGCATCGGCTGAGGCGCCCGTCACCCGGCGAGCGCCTGCCGCAGGTCCGCCAGCAGGTCAGTGACGGTCTCGATCCCGACCGACAGGCGGACCAGGTCGTCGGGTACTTCCAGCGGCGAGCCGGCGACGCTGGCGTGCGTCATCCGGGCCGGGTGCTCGATCAGCGACTCGACTCCGCCCAACGACTCGCCGAGGGTGAAGACCTGGGCCCGCTCGCAGACGCCTAGAGCCGCGATGGAGCCTCCGTCGACCCGGAACGAGACCATCCCACCGAACCGGCTCATCTGCTTGCGTGCCACCTCGTGCCCCGGGTGCATGGCCAGGCCCGGGTACAGGACCTCGACCACCGCGGGATGCGCCAGCAGCAGCTCGGCCACGGCCTCGGCGTTGTCGCAGTGCCGGTCCATCCGCACGCCCAGGGTGCGGATGCCGCGCAGGACCAGCCAGCAGTCGAAGGGACCGGCCACCGCGCCGATCGCGTTCTGGTGGTACGCCAGCTCGTCCGCCAGCGCGACGTCACCCACTACGAGCGCCCCACCGACCACGTCGCTGTGCCCACCGAGGTACTTGGTCGTGGAGTGCACGACGACGTCGGCGCCCAGGCTCAGCGGTCGCTGCAGGTACGGCGAGGCGAAGGTGTTGTCCACGACGAGCAACGCTCCGCCATCATGGGCCACCGCCGCCAGGCGGGCGATGTCGGCGACGTTCAGCAGCGGGTTGGTCGGGGACTCGACCCACACCACCTTGGTCCTTCCGGGCTGGATGGCGGCAGCCACCGCGTCGGGGTCGGTCAGCCGAGCCGGGGTGTGGGCCAGCCCCCACCGCTGCAGGACGCGGGCGAACAGCCGGTAGGTGCCCCCGTAGGCGTCGTCGGGGATCACGACGTGGTCCCCGGGGGAGCAGACGGTCCGCAGCAGGGTGTCCTCGGCGGCCAGTCCGGAGGCGAACGCGAGCCCGCGGGAGCCGCCTTCGATGGCGGCGAGGCACTCCTGCAGGGCAGTGCGGGTCGGGTTGGCGCTGCGGCTGTACTCATACCCGCCGCGAAGGCCCCCGACGCCATCCTGCTTGTAGGTGGACACTTGGTAGATCGGCGGAACCACCGCACCGGTGGTGGGGTCCGGCCCCTGGCCGGCGTGGATGGCGAGGGTCTCGAAGCCGCGGGAGGGGTCGTTGTCGGTCACGGCTGAAGGCTAGCCCCGCTGGGCTTCTTACCGAGTCGTGACGACCGGGGCCCGGTGGCCCGGTGGCGGAACAGGCCACCGGCGGCCACCGTTGTGTCGGTACACACCTGGAGGTTCACATGCTCTTCGGCCGCACCCGCGAGCTGGTCACCCCCGAGCAGGCCCTGCCCGGCCGGGCCGGCCGGACGTTCGCCGTGCCGACCACCCACGCCGTCCTGGGCACCCCCCTGGAAGGTCCCTGGCCGGACGGCCTTGAGGTCGCCTACTTCGCCATGGGCTGCTTCTGGGGCGCCGAGCGCCTGTTCTGGCAGCTGCCAGGGGTGTACTCGACGGCGGTCGGCTATGCCGGCGGCACCACCGCGAACCCGACCTACGAGGAGACGTGCAGCGGTCGCACCGGCCACACCGAGGCGGTCCAGGTCGTCTACGACCCGGCGCTGGTCACCTACGAGAGCCTTCTCAAGACATTCTGGGAGGGCCACAACCCCACCCAGGGGTTCCGTCAGGGCAACGACGTCGGCACCCAGTACCGCTCGGCCGCGTACTGGACGAGCCAGGGCCAGCGGGCTGCGCTCGAGGCTTCCCAGCTGGCCTTCGCGCCGGTCCTGGCACGCAGCGGCTTCGGCGCTATCACCACCGAGACGGGTCCTGCCCCGACGTTCTACTACGCCGAGGCCTACCACCAGCAGTACCTGCACAAGGTGCCCAACGGCTACTGCGGCCTGGGAGGCACCGGGGTGTCCTGCCCCATCGGGGTCGCTCGCACCGACGGCTGAGGGCGAAGGACCGACCTCGTCCGGTTGGACCGCCACCGCCTGCCGGGGCAGGCGTAGGCCCGCAGGCCAGTCCACAGCAGGTCTGCGAAGGTCCTTGGGGCGTCATTCGCGACGGCGAGGGAGGCCATGGGGCTTGCGGCCGGGATCGTGGGCCCGGGATCGTGGGCCCGGGATCGTGGGCCCGGGCTCGTGGGCCCGGGTTCGCAGTCACAGAGTTCACAGTCGCTGAGTTCGCGGTCCGCCGGTGATCATGCCTGACACGGGGGTCCGTCCGTGACCCGATCCGGCCCAGGCGCGTCCCGCGCCGGCCCGGCCCGGCTTGTGCCTGGCTCAGGTCCTACTCGGAGCCGTCGACGCCTCGTCGACTGACGATCCCCCGTCAGCTGCGCCGTCCGCGAATTGGCGTCGGTGCGCCGCGACCCTGGCCAGCACGTGGCCCTCCGCCGCACCGCCGGAACCCGCGTCCCCTGGTTTGAGGTCTTCACCTTCGGGTCCGCCACCAGGACCGGACCCGGCGGCCAGGGAGCCAGGCTCTGCGTCGCCGTCGCCGTCGCCGGTCCGGAAAGTCTCGATGGAGGCCTGCATGGACGCCGCCAGCCCGGCGAGCTCCTGGGCGGACGCGGCCGCCTGCCGCGATCCTGCGGCATACATGGTCGAGACCTGCGACAGCCGCGTCATCGCCACCACCACCTGCTCGGACGCACTGCGCTGCTGACGCGTCGCGACGGAGATCTCCTTGACTGACGCCGCGGCCTCTTCGACCCGGCCGGCAATCGCCTCAAGGACACCGACCGCATCGGCGGCCAGGCCAGAGCCCACGGCAACCTCATCGACACCTTGCGCCGAAGCGGCAACGGTGGCGCCCATCAGCCCGTGAATTTCGGTGACCAACGCCTGGATCCGACCGGTGGACAGGCGGGCCCGCTCGGCCAGCTTGCGCACCTCGCCGGCGACCACCGCGAAGCCCCGCCCGTGCTCCCCTGCCCGGGCAGCCTCGATCGCTGCGTTCAGCGCCAGTAGGTTCGTCTGGTCGCTCAGCTCGTCCAGCAGTGCCAGGATCCCGCCGATCTCATTGACCTTCTCGCCAAGCACGGCAGTTGAGTCGGTGATCGAGGAGACACGCCCCGCGATCCGGCCCATCGCGGCCACCGAGTCCGAGACCGCTGTCCGACCGGACTCGGTCAGCATCAGCATCTCCCCCGCCACCGTGGCCACACCGGCCGCGGACTCGGCGATCTGCGACGCGGTCGCGGCCAGCTCCTGGATCGTCACCGTCGTCTCAGTCACCGCCGCGGACTGCTCGCCCGCCGAGTCCGCCTGGCGGCCGGCGAGGACCAACAGCTCCCCGGCCGAGGCCGCGACCAGCTCACCGGACTCCTGCGCCTGCCCGACCAGAACCCTCAGTCGCCCGATCGTGTCCTCGAAGCCCCCGACCAGACCGCCCAGTACGACGTCGGACTCGGCGAACTCCTCCACTGGCAGCACCACTCCCAGGTCGCCGCCACCCACCCGCGACAGAGCCTGCGACATCAGCGCGAGCCGGGCCGCCAGGCGGTCCCGCTCCTGGAGGGCGGACAGCGCCGCCGCCTTGCGCCTGCGCAGCACGATCACCCAGGCCACCACCGCCACCGCGACCAGGGCGGCACCGACCACCAGCAAGAGCAGTGCCAGCCAGCCCAGGGAGCCGAACCAGCCGGAGACGGCGACGACCGGCGAGGATGCGACCACCACCCAGCTCGATCCCACGTCCTGCTGGGCGGTCGCGACGCCAGCGAACGACAGACGCGTTCCGCCCTGGCTCATCACTCCGCTGCGGTGGCCGAGCCCGGCGGCCCCGAGGAAGGCGGTGTCGTCGGCCATCGGCGGCCTGAGGCCTGCGCTGGACGCGTCGAGCAGGGCCGTCTGGCCAACCCGGCTGTCCATGACGACCTGGCCGGTCTTCGCGTCGAGCACCCGCAGGGTCTGACCGTTCTGCGCGGCCGACAGCAAGGCCTTGCGTAGCGACTCCATCGTGATGCTGAAGTAGACGACGCCGCTGCCGGCCCCGTTGATGGTGACCAGGGTCGACTGCCCGAGCACCCAGCTCTTGGTCGTGGGGTTCTGGTAGGGGTCAGTGCGGAATACCGCGTTGGGTCCCATCAGCAGAGGCGCGGTGAAGTACGGCTGGTCCTTCACGCTGCCCAAGCCCTGGTTCTCGACCATCCGGGCATCGGTGTAGCTGGCGACCTCGACGCCTTTGATGTCGGCGAAGCCGGCGCTGTCCAGCTGACCGGGCAGGAGCTGGTCGAGGAAGCGCAGCGAGTCGTTGATCTGCTGGATGTTCCCCACGCTGTCCGAGAGCTTGACCGCAGCCGGGCGCGGGTCGGAGATGAAGCCCGCGTAGGACGGCTGGTGGGCGAGCATGAGGTCGATGGTGCGGACGCGCTCGAAGGTCTGGGTCAGCGAGGTCGCGACCTGGCGGGCAGAAGCGCTGAGCTGGCCGTCCTGGGTGTCAGCGTGGGCCTGGGCGCTTCTGGAGCTGATCGCGCCCATCGCCACAGCAGCGCTGATCAGCCCCACGCCGGCGACCAGCGCTGGCACGCGCAGACTCCTCACCAAGACCTCCTCACACACCTCGACGCCTTCCAGCGGCATCGGCAGGACCGCCTGGGGGGTTGAGGTATGTGAGCCCGGGCGGGCGACCGGCGACGTCAGCGGCCGGCGAGGAACCCGAGCAGATCCTGGCGGGTGAGAACTCCCACTGGCTTGCCGTCGTCGAGCACCATCACGGCGTCCGCCCGCTCAAGGGCATCCATCGCGCGCTCCACCGGCTCGCCGGCGCCAAGCCCCGGAAGCGCGGCGGACATGTGCTGTTCGACCCGGTCCGCGAGCCGCGCGTGCCCCGAGAACAGGGCCTCCAGCAGGTCGCGCTCGACCACGGAGCCGGCGACCTCCGCCGCCATCACCGGCGGTTCGGCCCGCACGACAGGCATCTGGGAGACGCCGTACTCGCGCAGGATGTGGATCGCCTCCGCCAGGGTCTCGTTGGGGTGGGTGTGCACCAGGCGGGGCAGCCCGCCCTCCTTGCCGCGCAGCACATCCCCGAGCGTCTGCCCGACGTCACCGGAAAGAAAGCCGTAGGACGCCAGCCACTCGTCGTTGAACACCTTCGACAGGTACCCCCTGCCCGAGTCCGGCAGGAGGACCACGACCACGTCGTGCGGACCGAGGCGTCGAGCCACCCGCAGGCCCGCCACAACTGCCATGCCGCAGGAGCCGCCGACGAGCAGGCCCTCCTCACGCGCCAGGCGCCGGGTCATCTCGAATGAGTCGCCGTCCGACACCGCAACGATCTCGTCGCACACGTCCTTGTCGAACGTCGACGGCCAGAAGTCCTCACCCACCCCCTCGACGAGGTAGGGACGGCCGGTTCCACCGGAGTAGACCGAGCCCTCCGGGTCCGCGCCGATCACCTGGACCCGGCCGCCGGAAACCTCCTTGAGATAGCGACCGGCGCCGCTGATGGTGCCCCCGGTACCGACACCGGCTACGAAGCAGGTCACCGTCGCGTCCGTGTCGGCCCAGATCTCGGGTCCGGTCGACTCGTAGTGCGAGCGCGGGTTGTCGGGGTTGGCGTACTGGTTGGGCTTCCAGGCACCAGGGATCTCGAGCGCCAGGCGGTCCGAGACGCTGTAGTAGGAGTCATGGTGGTCCGGCGGCACCGCGGTCGGGCAGACCACGACTGTGGCCCCGTAGGCGCGCAGCACGTTGATCTTGTCGCCGGAGACCTTGTCAGGGCAGACGAAGACACATGAGTACCCCCGCTGCTGCGCGACCAGCGCCAGGCCGACGCCGGTGTTTCCCGAGGTCGGTTCGACGATGGTCCCGCCCGGGCGCAGCAGTCCTTGACGTTCGGCCGCATCGACCATGGCCAGGGCGATGCGGTCTTTGACCGACCCGCCGGGGTTGACGTACTCGACCTTGACAAGGACCGACGCCGACACCTCGGGCGCTCCGTCGCGGCCTCGGGTGACGCGGTTCAGACGAACCAGAGGGGTGTTGCCGACCAGGTCGACCACGGAGTCGTAGACACGCACGCCGCCCACTGTAGAGCCGGGTTACAGTCAACGAAGGACGCTGACGCGCGGGGGCCCGGTGTCCGGCACGAAGGGGGAGGTGTGCAGCAGTGAGCTTGGCGCGTCGGGCACGTCGGATCGCTGCAACCGCAGCGGTCGGTGGCGCCGCGGTCGGCGGCACCGGCGTCGGGATGCTCTGGGCCCAGTCGCTGCTGGCTCGCCGGCGCGTCGGCGAGCCACGAGCGGAGCCCTTCGCCGTCGACGGTCGCTACGGCGCCGGGTCCGGACCTGCCTTGCGCATGGCGATGCTGGGCGACTCCGGCGGGGCTGGGCTCGGTGCGGCAGACCCCGAGGACACGGTGGCTGTCGTGGTCGCGCGTGCGGTGTCGGCAGCGGCCGGGCGCCCGGTCGAGCTGGTCAACGTGGCGGCAGTGGGGGCCCAGACGGCCCAGCTGTCAGCCCAGGTCGACAGTGCCCACGCGGCGCTGGACACCGCACCCATCGACCTCGCGGTCATCATGGTCGGGGCGAACGATGTCACCCACCGGGTGCGCCCGGATGTATCGGTCCGCCTGCTCGGCGAGGTGGTGACCGCCCTGGTCGAGGCCGGCACGACGGTAGTGGTGGGGTGCTGCCCCGACCTCGGCACCATCCAGCCGGTGCCGATCCCGCTGCGCTGGATCGGCCGCCACCTGTCCAGGACCCTTAGTGCCGCCCAGGCCTTGGGAACCACGCAGGCCGGTGGTCATCCCGTGGAGTTCGGGTCCTTGCTCGGACCTGAGTTCGAGGCGCGAGCCGGGGAGTACTTCAGCGAGGACCGCTTCCATCCTTCGTCCCTCGGCTACCGGCGCTGCGCGGACGAGCTGCTGCCGACGGTGCTGACCGCCCTGGGTCTGCAGGAAGCAGCGGTCGGAGGCGGCGAACGACTGGGAAGCAGTGAGCCCGTCTGACAAGCCCGCTGCCCCCCGGGTCCGGGTATCCCGGGCGCGTCGCCTGGGTCCCGCAGTCACAGAGCAGCGGCGAGCTCCCGGCAGGCCAGCGACATCTGGGAGACCAGCAGCTGGGCGACAGGTCTCTGGGCCGGATCGACGGCCTGGACTGCGGCAACGAAGTCATGCCCGGTGACGGCCACCTGGTCCGCGACGGCGAGGTCGTGCAGCCGCGGCACCAGCCGGGCCGGCTCGCCCTGGAGGCGGGCCGCGGCGTCGGCCAGGCGTTGGGCGAAGGCGTGGGCGGCGTCGGCGCGGCTGCCGTGGGGCGGCAGGTCCCTGGCGAGGCGCACATCAGACAGGGACCGCAGGCGATCGGCCAGCCGCTCCAGTCGGTCGGCGACCTCGAGCTCACCTGACGAGAGCGGGTCCACCGGGCTATGGTGCTCGCACGGTTGACCGAATGCGATCCAGGAGGCCCCATGAGCCTGAACCACTCCGAGCAGACTCACGCTGCCCTGCTCGCCCGGGTCGAGGCTGCGACCGGACGTGACGTCAAGGAATGGCTGCAGATCGTCGAGGACGGCCCAACCTTCACCCGCCTGGAGGAGCGCGTGCACTGGCTCCAGGACGAGCACGGCCTGTCCCACGGGTACGCGACAGCGATCGCCCACGAGTACGACAAGGCCCGGGCGGCCCGCCGAGTCAGCTGACCTATGCGGCGGGCACCCTGCCGCCCAGGCCCGGTGCCCGGCTGGGCGCAGCTAGTTGCGACCCTGCAGGATCGCCAGCAGTCGCAGCAGCTCCAGATACAGCCAGACCAGCGAGACCATCAGCCCGAAGGAAGCGCGCCAAGACTCGCGTTCGGGAATCCCGGCGGCAACGCCCTTCTCGATCATGTCGAAGTCGAGCACCAGGGTGAAGGCGGCCAGTGCCACACCGGCGGCGCACAGCAGCAGACCCAGCGGGCCGACGCCGTAGAAGCCCCAGCCACCCCCCACGCCGAAGATCGCGCTGACCAGGCTGACCAGGGCGATACCCAGGTAGGAGAACAGTCCGATCATCATCATCTTCTGGAAGCGCGGGGTGGCACGCAGCCGGCCGGACCGGTAGAGCAGCAGCATCACGCCGAACGCGACGAAAGTGCCGATCACGGCCTGCAGCACGATGTTGGACGGCTGGCCGGACGCGTTGGTCGCGTAGGTCTGGTAGAAGTAGCTGATCCCGCCGAGGAACGCACCCTCGAACGCTGCGTAGGCCATCACCAGCGGAGGACTCACCGTGCGGCGCACCGAGACGACCATCCCGATGACGAAGGCGACGATCATGGCGAGGAAGACCAGGCTCGGGTAGGACTTGACGCCGTACCAGCCGCCGACCGCCGCGGCCACAAGGATCATGAACAAGATGCCGGACTTGACCACCACGTCGTCCAGGGTCATTACCCGGTCGACCCCTGCCACCCGGTTCGGGCCGTCGTACATGTCCTGCAGCGACCCGGCAGACGGTGGGGCGTCGTGGAAGCCCGCCAGGTTGGCGTTGCTGAACTCCCGACTCAGAACCGGGTTCCGGCTCTCCATGGATCCTCCTCGTGTGGCAGCGCGAAACATGCGCTCCTACCACGGTAACTCCTGATGCACCCCTAACGTGCCCACTGCCGCCAACGGCCGTACCCGTGCCCACCCGGCCTGGACGGCTACCGGTCGTCGGTCGCCACGGTCCCGGCCGCGGCCGCGGCCGCGAGCGCCGAGTGGTCACGCTCGTTCTGGTCGGCGTAGCGGCTGGCGAACTCGGCCAGGGCCCGGTCGAACACCGGCCCGGTTCCCAGGTAGGCGCAGATCGCGATCCTGTCACCGGATCGGGCGTGTGCCCGCGCCAGGGTCCACGCGCACAGCTGCGCGTAGGCCGTCATCGACCTCGGGGACATCTGGTCCACCTCCACCGAGCCCTTCCAGTCCCGGAGCTGTCGGACATAGCAGTCGCGTGAGACCTGGTCGATGTCCGTGAACTGATGCCAGCCGAGGAAGATGTCGCTGCTGGCCTGCATCAGGCGCTGACCGGCCACCACCCGATGCCCCTGGTTGGTGTAGACGCTGCGCCCGGCGTAGGCGGCGAGCACCGACGGCTGCGCCTCCTTGATCTGCAAGATCAACGGGTCCTGGGCGTCACGCCCCAGCATGAGGGCGACCCAGGCCCTGGTACCGACACTGCCGACCCCGACGACCTTGCGGGCCAGCTGGACGAAGCGGAACTCTTCCAGCAGGTGCCGCCGGTCCCCGGTCAGCGACCCGCGGTACCCGCGCAGGGCCGCGTTCACCTCACCGTCCAGAAGGTGCGCGAGATCCGTGGGGAGCAGGTCGTGGACCGGAACCAGCAGCGGCGGGTCGCTGACGAAGGCCGGCTCGCCGCGGACCATCGTGACCAGCTTGGCGAACGCCTGCAGGTGGTCGCGGGTCTTGGCCTTGGCCAAGATCTTGCCGGTCCGCTTGATGGTCGTGCGGTCCATGTCACCGGAAAGCTCGGCGACCAGCTGCTCCACAGCCGCGTGGGCGTACCAGACGTCGAGGGTGCGCTGGCCGGCGAACTCGGCCATCGCGCGCCGGTACTCCGCGCTCGCGGCCAGGACCACCCCACGGCACTGTTCGGCGGTGAATCCGTTGTCCCGCCCAGCGATCTCAAGGCTGGCAGCCAGCCTCTTGACATCCCACTCCCAGGGGCCGGGCAGGGTCTCGTCGAAGTCGTTAAGGTCGAAGACCAGCTGGCGCTCCGGGGATGCGAAGACCCCGAAGTTCGACAGGTGGGCGTCACCGCACAGCTGGACCCGGGTCCCCGATACGGGGGTACCGGCCAGGTCCGCCGCCATGATCAAGGCGGCGCCGCGGTAGAACGCGAACGGCGAGGTGAGCATCCGGCCATAGCGGATTGGCACCAGCTCGGGGATGCGGCCCACTGACTGCGCCTGCAACACCGCCACCGGGTCAGCCCGGTCCGACGCCGGTTCGAACCTGGCGTGAGCTGACCGGGGGACGGAGCGGCGCGCGGCCCGGCCCAGCTCGGCACGCTGCTTCGGGGTGCGGTATGCCGGTGCGTACGCGAAGGAGTCTGTCGCCATGGGCGCATCCTGCCAGCCTCCCGGCGCCCGGTCGCCGCTTCGTCCAGGCAGGTCGGCTCGCCGGCGTGCGCGCGGAGGGTTCTTCGGGGGAACCGCATGCGTGGGTCATCCAGACCTGTCGCATCCCCCGACGTCTCGAGATGACCGGCTCACGGCGGATCCGTCGGGGGAGTACTGGGGATCCTGGTCGACCGACAGTCGACCAGGATCCCCAAAGGTCGTGGCAGCCTCGTCAGGCGCCAAGGGCGACGGCTGCCAGACGGCGTTGACCTCGAGGACGTCGAGGACGTCGAGGATCCGCTCAGGCGCCCGCCGGCCAGC